>Ga0310037_10000008_pt1 | contig 284414 bp, 255 predicted proteins | sample Sb_taG_11_FD_200239 | JGI IMG/M metagenome (GOLD analysis project Ga0310037, IMG submission 200239) | Peat soil microbial communities from Weissenstadt, Germany - Sb_50d_3_AS metaG (v2) (version 2) | ecosystem: Environmental > Terrestrial > Soil > Wetlands > Peat | place: Germany... | reverse complement strand
CTGCTTCAGGATCGCGATGATCTGCTCTTCGCTGTGTCGCGTGCCTTTCATTGTGGTTCTCCTCTCCTTGGTTTGGGAGAACTCACATTCTAGATGGTCCAGTTTTCGGGGTTTGGGTCATAAGCCCCAAGAATCCGTTGATAAAAAACAATGAAAGCGCAGAGCAAGATCAGCTTACTTTGCGTCGCGTCGTGTGGATCTCTTTTTCCTCGACGACATCAGAATCATCCTGGTTGTGATCTGCGGTCGATTTATCCACTGTCTTTTTCCCAGCGTCCTTCACCTTGCCCCAAGCGTTTTGTACTTTGCCCTCGGCCTGTTTGACGGCCCCCTGGGCTTGTTTATCCGCGTCTCCGGTCCATTCGCCCACCTGGCGCTCCACGCGACCGCCCACGTCCTTCAGCTTGCCTTCCACTCGATCTTTATTCATGGCTGCGTCCTCTCCTTAGGAGTATCGAATCTTCGTTTTCGAACTTTGTTCAAGCACCGTCGGGCGTGAGACTTAGACTACGGGGCTTCGGCCTTGGATCAGGCGGATCAACACCGCAACGATCGCCAACACGAGCAGAATGTGAATGAATCCGCCCAGCGTGTATGAGCTGACCATACCTAACAACCAGAGAATCAGCAGCAGAACGGCTATAGTCCAGAGCATTGGCACTCCTTTCCCGGAAACGTATGTTCCGGTTGATCAGCAACTGCAACGAAGTTTAGGTGGAGTCGATTGCGGCAGGTATCCAGTAGACTCCCTATTCACGGGGCGATCCAGCTCTACTCGGATACAGCACGGGTAAAGAAATCGAAGAGAGTCTACGGTTCGCGCCTGAGAGTTAGCCTGGGCGAAGGATTGACTCAATAGATCTGGACGATTCCGTTGCGCACGGCGTAAAGCGTGAGATCCGCTACGGAATGCAGATCGAGTTTCCGCATGAGGTTGGTTCGGTGCGTTTCTGCAGTTTTTACGCTGAGGCTAAGAGCGATCGCAATTTCCTTGGTAGTCTTTCCTTCGGCGACAAGCTGAATTACTTCCCGCTCCCTCGGGGTGAGAATGCACTGGGCGGCAGAAACGGTGTCTTCTTGTGGGCGCAGATAGCCATCCAGCATCATCTGAGCCACTTTCGGCGTGAAGAAAGTTCGGGAATTCTCTAGAGCCTCCACGGCAGCGACCAAGTCGCGGCCGGCATCGGACTTCAGCAAGAAGCCGCGAGCGCCGGCGGCCAGCACTTCGCGAACAACCTGTTCGGAATCGTGCACCGTCAGAATCAGAATGCGAGCCTCGGGAGCAGTTGCCAATATCTGACGTGCCGCATCCAGTCCGTTGAGATTCGGCATGCCGACGTCGAGAAGAAGCACATCCGGTTTCAGATTGACGGCTTGCGCTACGGCTTCACGACCGTCTTTGGCCTCGGCACAAACCTCCCATCCGGGGTGGTCTTCGAGCAGCGAGCGAATGCCTTGCCGTGCGATCTCGTGGTCATCCGCGATCAGGATTCGAAGCACGCTCTCCCTCGAAACGAACCGAAACCTTGCCCGGCTTCCCTATTCCAGTATTCCCTTTTGAGGCAAATTCTTGTCTGAGAGATAGTTGCGGTTGGGGGAGCGCCGGTTGCAATAAGACTTTCTATAATGCAAATTTGATGCCCAATTGCGACCTCCGGTGACAGAAAGAATGGCATCTAAGATCGGCACGGAGGAGCATCAATGCGTTTATCAGCCGCTGCCTGGTGGTTTTCATTTTCCTCAACTGTTGTCGCAAGTGCGATTTTGACTTCTAGCGCGGGCGCTCAGGCCCCCGCCGTCGCCTCGGGTGCGACGAGGTCGCCTACTAAATGGAAGCCCCACAGGGCAGCAGACGGCGCCACCGCAAACCGCGCCGACTGGAAACGGATCAGCCCAGAGCCCTATTTCTGATCAGAATCCGGCCAGCCACAACCCCGTGAGCGCAGAGCCAACTTCCAGTGACCAAGGCGGAATGTTTGTTTTTAAGAAGCAGGTGGAAGAGGTTGTGCTGCACGCCACGGTGATCGACGAGGAGCATCACCTGGTTTCCGGCCTCGATCGGAATGCTTTCTCGGTGATTGAAAACGGAGTTTCGCAGCCCATCACATCATTCCGGAGCGAGGACCTTCCAGTGGCAATGGGCATCGTAGTGGATAATTCCGGCTCCATGCGGGACAAACGGGAGAAGGTGAACCAGGCAGTTCTGAATCTGATTCGCGCCAGCAATCCGCATGACGAAATCTTCGTGGTGAATTTCAGCCAAAAGTCTTATCGGATCAGGATTTCACCTCTGATGTAAGCCTGCTGCAAGCTGCGTTGCATCAGGTTTCCGCGAAGGGAAGCATGGCGCTCTACGACGCAATTGTGGCCTCGGCCGTTCACCTGCGGAACAACAGCAATCTCGAAAAGAAAGTGCTGCTCGTAATTACAGATGGGCAGGACAATATGAGCGAGGAAACGTTGCAAGAGGCGTCGCGCCGGCTGGAACAGGCCACCGGCCCAATGCTTTATGCAATTGGTTTGCTTGGCGGCGGCTTGCAAAGATCGGGGCGAGACGCGTTGCAGGATCTGGCAGGAGGGACGGGGGGTATCGCTTACTTTCCGGAGTCGCTGGATCAGGTCGATAATATTACGCAAGCCGTCGCGCACGATGTTCGCAGCCAGTACCGTATCGCCTACAAGCCAAGAAATCAGAACGTTAAACCGGAGTTTCAGGAAATCCACGTTGAGGCGCACGCCCCAGGGTATGGGAAGCTCACAGTCCGCACCCGGAGCGGCTACTATCCCCCAGAATCCGGCCTTTAAGTTCGCGCGCGATTTCTAAGCTACGGTAGTTTCCGTCGTGTTCCGCAACTGCGGCGGCATCTGGATCTGGATGATGTTGTTCTTAATCGCATACACCACTAGATCGCGGATGGAGTGCAGGCTCAGCTTCCTCATGATGTTGCTGCGATGCGTTTCGACAGTCTTAGTGCTCAGGTTAAGCAGTGTAGCGACTTCTTTTGAGCTCTTACCTTCGGCAAGAAGTTGAGTAACTTCGCGCTCACGGACCGTCAGCGTCGGAAGACTCGGCGGCTCATTGCGTGACATATTGTGCCCCTTGTCGAGGAAACCCGCCAGCACCAGATCGTTGACCCGCGGAGTGAAGAACATCCGCTTGCTCTGCAGAGCCTCGACCGCGGAAACCAGATCGCGAGCCGCGTCGGACTTAAGCACAAAGCCGCGCGCCCCCGCGTCAAGAGCTTCACGGATAACCTGATCGGAATCGGTAATGGTCAGAACAATCACTTTGAAGTGAGGATCGTGTTGCAGCAGTTGCCGCGTGGTATCCAGGCCATTCAGATAAGGCATCCCAATGTCAACGATTACGACATCGGGCTTGAGCTGCTTGGCCATTTCGACCGCCTCGCGGCCGTCAGATGCTTCGCCGCATACTTCCCATCCCTCATGCTTCTGGAGAAGAGAGCACAAACCGCGCCGCACTATTTCATGGTCATCGGCCAACAAGATACGTAGCTTCATGGCAGATCCTTCCTTCCACTACCCCTGAGAGATCGGGCTGAATTCAACTTTCCCAGACCCAGCGCTCAACATGCAGCTTGCGGACTGCGTGCGAGCGCTGTAAACACACGATGCTGACTCACTGCCTCAACCGCCTCCAGCAGGTCCCGTGCCGCATTCGATTTCACAACGTAGCCGCGGGCGCCTGCGTCCAACGCTTCACGCATCATCTGTGGAGAATCGTGTTGAGTGACGAACAAAACTTCTAGACCGGAGGCTTTCCGCTTGTGCTGAATCACCCGACAAGCTTCCAGACCGTTCATCCTGGGCATCGTAACGTCGAGTACAACGACATCGGGGCGCAGAGCTTCGACCTTGTCGAGAGCCTCGAGCCCATCAGATGCTTCCCCGACGACTTCCCAACCGGATCGCCCTTCTAAGAGAGTGCGTAGCCCTTGCCTCACAATCGGGTGATCATCCACCAAAAGGATCCGAACGGCCATAATTTCTAGTTTCCGAGGCAGCCTCGTGCGGCCCTTTGCAACGGCTGGCTCTTTTTCTACTTTACGATGTTACCGCTGCAGGAGTCTACTCGCGCCCCAGGCCGAAAGCGTGTCCCCGACGAGGCAGTTTGAAACTAACATTGTCTTACCGGCTCTCGTATACAGAGAACACTGTATTTTTGGTCTACAACTTTCATGTTGAAGTGTCTAGTTTTCCGTCGAACTCATTGCTGGGAAATAGGTTTCCTGATGTAACAGCGCGTCCACCGCCTCGACGATGGAGCCAACGTCGGATTTGGCACAAGCCCCGCGAACTCCCGCTCTCCGAGCTTCTTCGGCGAGCTGTTTGGACAAATGGATCGTAACCATGAGAATTGGAATCTCGGGGAAGAGTTCTGAGATTTGCCGTGCAACATCCAGGCCGTTCAAGTCCGGCATTTGAAAATCGAGCAAAATCATGTCGGGAGGATTTTTTTTTACTCTTTGCAGGGCCTCTCCTCCCGTTCGCGCCTCATCGGTCACTTGCCACGTGCTCTGCTGCTCGAGCAGGGCTCGCAGATAATGACGGACCGCCGGATTGTCGTCTACAACCAGAATTCGGACCAAACCGCCCTTCCCTTTAGCTGGTTTAGGCTTTCTTTTTGAGCATAGGAGCGTCAGCCGACCCTCGCAATACCGTGAAGGCCCTACGAGGGAGTATCCAACCGGATTACCAGATTCCTTTGTCGCTTCCAGTGAGCTTAAATTCGAGCGCTGCGGCTGCCGCCAAACCCTGACCGGCACCGCTACATTTTGTCGCCCCCAGCAGGCGTTGGGAAAGCAACGTGAGACACCCTGCGGAGTTTTTCACACCTGTCATAAATTCCATTGCTCGTGTAGTCATGAAGTGGTCGAACCCGTGCGCTGTTGTCCGATGTGAAAATGGACCGGCAGGTTGTTGGAAAGGCCACTCTTAGTGCGGTTTCACAGGCTCCCACAGTTTCCGCGTGTTAAAATGGAACCTCCCATGGCCACGATTCCCCGTAGAAAGACTGTTACCACCACCGTCGTCGGCGGTGTGCGCGTCGGCTCGGATGCACCGATTGTGGTCCAGTCGATGACCAATACCGACACCGCCGACATCACTTCAACGGTGCAGCAGTGTGCGGCATTGGCTCGCGCCGGCTCGGAACTCGTGCGCGTCACGGTTAACAACGAGGAAGCGGCCGCCGCCGTTCCCCATATTGTTGAGGAACTCGATAAACAGGGCGTGCGCGTTCCCATCATCGGCGACTTCCACTATAACGGGCATCTTCTGCTGACCAAATATCCGGAGTGCGCACGCGATCTGGCGAAGTACCGCATCAATCCCGGCAATGTGGGGATTGGCCGGAAGGACGATAACAATTTCCGCACAATGATCGAGGTCGCGGTGAAGTATCAGAAGCCGGTGCGCATCGGCGTGAACTGGGGCTCGCTCGATCAGGCTCTGCTCACACGCATGATGGACGAGAACTCGCGCCTCGCCGAACCGAAGGACGCGCGCGAGGTCACAATGGAGGCGATGGTCGTAAGCGCATTGAATTCTGCCGACCTCGCCCAGAAGTTTGGCCTGCGCGAGGACCAGATCATCCTGAGCGCGAAAGTAAGCGGAGTGCAGGATCTGATCGACGTTTACCGTGCCTTGGCCGCTCGCTGCCGTTACCCGCTGCACCTCGGCCTAACCGAAGCTGGGATGGGGGCGAAAGGCGTGGTCGCATCGGCCGCGGCCATGGGCGTGGTACTGCAGGAAGGCATCGGCGATACCATTCGAGTCTCGCTGACGCCCGCGCCCGGGGGCGACCGCACCGAAGAAGTTCGCGTAGCGCAACAGATTCTGCAATCCATGGGGATTCGCAGCTTCACTCCGCAGGTTACGGCCTGCCCCGGATGTGGACGGACCACCAGCACGTTTTTCCAGGAAATGGCCGAGCAGATTCAGACTTACCTGCGCGAGCAGATGCCAACCTGGAAGGGCCGTTATGTGGGCGTGGAAGAGATGAAGCTCGCCGTCATGGGTTGCGTGGTGAATGGCCCCGGCGAATCGAAGCACGCCAACATCGGCATCTCTCTACCGGGAACGTTCGAAGAGCCGAAGGCACCGGTCTACGTGGATGGGCGCCTCTTCACCACACTCAAAGGGGATCGCATTGTAGCGGAGTTTATCGGGATTCTCGACGAGTACGTCGACTCGCACTACGCCGCGCGCGTTGTTCAAAAAGATGTTCAAAAAGAAGAGCTAGCCACGCGAAGTTAGGCTCAGATTCGCGATCCCACCTCTGCAATGTCATCCCGAGCGAGGCGGGGGATCTTGGTTCCTGCTCGCGCCTCCGGTGGTGCCTCTGCGGGCAAACACCAAGATCCCTCGCTTCGCTCGGGATGACAGGGCTGTTCAAGTCGGTCAGAGGCCGTCGCCCCCTATTGCCCGGTCAGAAGGAAGATCGGGTTTTGATTCGGTGGTTCACCGTTCGATTGAATAGCGCCCGCGCTGAAGGCCGCGGGAAGATCAGTGACCACCGTATCGGCCACAGAGGGAGCGCCTGGGTTGTTGGCATTGTTGTCGGAGGTATTGATGACGGCGATGGCACCAGCATCACACATGCTCACATAGACGCGGCTACTGTCCGGGGAAGCAGTAGTGAAAACTCGAAAACGCGTCGTGCTCGGGGAATACAGTGCAGCCGACGTGCACGCAGCCACGGGTGGCACGGCATACTGATATGTGTTCGTATTCAGATTCGCCGAGAATGGAGGGTCGGTCAGCAACGTGAGTGTTGTCTTCAGCTTGAAATTGTTGGCATCGAACACAGCGAGGCTAGGAATCACGCAGGCAGACGTTGCACCGACGAAAGGGTCAGGACAAGACGCTGCCGTCCCGTAGCTGGCAACGTAAAATCTACTGCCGTCGGGCAAAGCCGTCACAGAAGTGGGCAAGCATCCCGAAGGACATGGGCTTGAACCTGCGGCAAAAGAGATAGCCGCTATTTGAATGGGTGTATCATTGGCTCCGCCGGAGACAGAAAAGACATACACCGTACTGGTCGTGGGATTGGTCACATAAAGACGATTCAGGTTGGGATCGTAGAAAATGAAGTTCGCCCCGGCACCGACCTGGAGGCTACTCGTGACGGTATCTGTGGCAGTATCAATCGTCACTAATTGCCCTGTTCCGCCTTGCGTCAGCACGTAAACCTTCTGACTGTCGCTCCGAGCCACCATCCACACAGGAGTGATTCCGGTAAAACCGGTTACCACATTCGGCGACAAATCCACGGTGTTCAGACTGCTAACGGAATTGCTTCCCTGATTCGCCACGTAGAGCTTGAGGCCGTTGGGAATCTCGGCCAACGCAACCGGATTGGTCCCAACGATGGCAGTATTAACTACCGCGCTGGATGTTGTATTGATCGCGCTCACTGAATTCGTCCCAAAGTTGGCGACGTAAAGAAATCCAGTCTGCGTTGTATTCAAAAATACCGGCAACGACCCCGTCGGCAAGGGGATCGAGGTCACAACCCCCAACCCGGTCGCGGTGCTGGACTGGAAGGCCGGTGTAAAGGCCGAGACGACGTCCACGCCGCCGGGTGACAAACTCCCCGCACTCGCGACGAACACCTGGCTGTGGTTGGGAAGGATCGCAGCGTGCGTGGGATTGTCGCCCAGGTTGGGCGCACTTTTGTCCGAACTAGGGGTTTCGCCGATGATGCTGTCTCCGCCGACGTCGACCTGCATGGCCCCCCCGGGGAAGTTGGGCACGTTGTGGTAAATGCCGAAAACGGCATGGAAGTTCGCCGGCGCGGGAGGCGCCTCTACGGGACACCCCGGAAGTCCGCCCTCCGAGCAAGGAAGAACCACCGGACGGTAGACCTGCCCACAAGCCATCCACAACACAATTGGAGCCACCATGGCCGCCAACCGGCCTGCGCGTTGAAAACTCATCGGCACCCCAAAGGAATGTTTGATCAGCGAGGAATTTAACATTCTAACGGCTGGGCACAATCTCCGCTAGTGCGAGACGGCTTTCGGGCTTCCGCGCGGCCCTTCCTTCTCGGATGCCAAAATGTCCAAGCAAGTTGGACCGTTCAGAAAGACACGGAGGGACGTCAAACGACTGCAGACTGCAGCAATCCTGGACGCTAGGTTAAGACGCTAGGTAAGAAGAGAGCGAGCCGAGCCCGGAGGCCGAAGCCCGAAAGCCGCGCTACCTGCGCCGGGACTTGCCACCGGCGGCAGCTGCTGGCGCCTGTGCCGTGGCGGTTGCCGCCGGCTTTTTCTTGCCTTCCATCTGCGCCAGGCTCTGCTTGAGAGCGGCCATTAAATCCACTACCGGAGCCAGCTTCTTCGGCTTCTCCACCGCTGCCACTTCCCCGCCCTCAAGCTTGGCTTCGATCAGATTCTTCAGATTTTCCTGGAAACTATCTTTATATTTTTCCGGGTTCCACTCATCCGCCAACGCCTCAATCAGCTGGTGCGCCACCTTCACTTCGGCTTCTTTCAACTCCACGTCAGGAGCGCCAAAGCCTTCCACTTTGCGCACTTCCTCCTCGTAGTACATTGTGTGCAGCATCAATCCGCCTTCGTGCGGCCGCAGGAAAACCGTGTACTCGCGGTTGTGCATAGTAATCTTTGCGATGGCGACATACTCGCTCTCTTCCAGCGCCTTGGTCAGCAGGGCGTACGGACGCCGCCCCGCTTCTTCGGGCATCATGTAATACGACGACTCGAAATAAACCGGATCGACGTCACCAGCCTTAACGAATTCCAGAATCTCCATTGTCTTAGCAGTCTGCGGCTCGATCTTCTTAATCTCCTCCGGCTCGATGACGATGTACTCGTCCTTGCGAAACTCGTAGCCTTTGACGATTTCGCTGCGGTCGACGACCACGTTTTCCAGCGGACAAATATACTGCTGCTTCACCCGCTGCTTGTCCGGCCGGTGCAGCATGTTGAAAGAGATGCCGGAGCTGCGCGCGCCCGAGAACAAACGCACAGGCATGGAGATAAGACCGAAGGTTAAGTGTCCAGACCAGACCGACGATGGCATAGTTCCCCTCGCTTACAAAAGTCTAACAACTACGCTCGCGACCGTATGGCAAAATAGCCTAAACCGCCCAGAATTGGCAGTTTAGCTTAGCAAACGAACTTTGGATGCACAAATCTTAGGGCGAGGTGTACCGAAGTGCGAAGCCGGAGGGGATGGGGTCGTGCGCGGCCCTGCGCTAGCACTTGTAGTTAACTGAGTGGGTTCCTGAACTCCTCCTCTTCTATAGTAGATTTGCTATAATCGTCGGTCGAGGTATCGTCTGGAAAGGCCTAAACCTCCGGTGCTGCGGCCCGTCGTCTGGCTCGGGGACTCGAGAAAGATCCTTCGGGACTTTCCGGATGGTGCACAGAAGCTGCTGGGGGACGAGCTTCAGCTTATCCAGTTTGGTGGTATGCCCAAGGACGCCAAACCTTTCAAGGGTGTCGGCAGTGGCGTTCTTGAAATTGCCCTGCGGTACGCCTCGGACGCCTATCGCGTCGTGCTGGCGCTACAGATCGGCAGGCGCATTTACTTCCTACACGCCTTTCAGAAGAAATCGAAGAAAGGCATTGCGACCCCGAAGCGGGACGTCGACCTGATCAGGAAGCGATGCGCCGAAGCAAAGGAGTTGGCACATGAGTACGAAAAGACGAAAAGCAATTGAGTTTGAAGAGGGCTCCGGAAACGTCTTCGCGGATCTGGGTCTCAAGGATGCCGACCAGCTTCTGGCGCGCGCGCAGATCGGATTCCATGTCTTCCAGATCCTTGAAGAGAAGAAGCTGAAGCAGCGCGAAATCGCCGATGTTTTAGGAATCGCGCAGCCCGACGTATCGCACCTGATGAACGGCCATTTCAGCCGCTTCACCACCGACAAGCTGCTCGATTTTCTGAAACGGCTTGACCGGAAAGTGACGATCGAGGTCAGCCCTCACCACAAAGGCGAACCCTACCAGCAGGTGACTTTTGCCCCGTGAGGGCGGGCCAAACTGCCAAGCGGTCATTCCGTGTGGCTAGGCCAAGTCCCGAATTTCTTGCGCAGTCGTTTGATTTTCGCGTCGGTCGCATTCTTGGCTCGCCATTGTTCCCGCCAGTCTGCGCGCTGCGGCCCGAAAGCATGGGGTTGCTCAACCGCCTTGGCCACGGTCAGAACTCTCTCCGGTGGTGCCATTGTTCAGGATCAATCCAATTTTCCTTGGGTCTCACGCCGCTTTTTCTGAACCTTCCCGCCGCCGACGCTCATCTCTGTAGCAAAATCCTGATCCTGATCCTGAACGGGATCTTGATTCGGAGACGAACATGACCGACCTGCGCTATCCTATCGGCAAATTCCACTTCGATGGACCAACCACCGAAGAACAGAAACGGAAATCGATTGACGAAATCGCCCAGGCACCGGCCAATCTACGCGCAGCCGTGAAAGGGCTTTCCGAGCAGCAACTGGACACGCCCTACCGCCCCGACGGTTGGACCGTGCGCCAGCTCGCGCATCACGTTCCTGACAGCCATCTCAACGCGTATGTACGCTTCAAACTAGCCCTCACCGAAGAGGAACCGACGATCAAGCCTTACGCGGAGGACCGCTGGGCGCGATTGGCCGATACGCAAGCTACTCCCGTAGAAGTATCGCTGGCGATGCTGGATTCTTTGCATGATCGGTGGATTCGACTCCTTCGTTCTCTGCAACCAGAGGACTGGAAACGCAGCTTTCGCCATCCTGAACTTGGCTTGGTCAGCCTTGAAAAGAACCTGGCGCTTTACGCCTGGCACGGACGCCATCACGTCGCTCACATCACTTCGTTGCGAGAACGAAACGGCTGGTAGACCGCTTCCGGCTTCCGGTTTCTAGTTTCTGGTTCGAGGTACTCTCGGGCCTTCGTGCCTCCCAAGATCTGGAAACTAGAACCTTACCGTGCCAACAAAAAGTGCCCTGGCTACCCATAACTTTGGTCATCTTTTCCCCATACAGGCCGCCGGATACGATTTGGGGTGTCCATTTTCCTGTCAGTATTCATAGCGTTCCAACGGAACTTGCTGCGACCAGCGTCCGTCTTGGTGCTTCTGCTTTCGACCGCAGTTGCCCAGCAACCAACGCCCGTGGCTCCTCCCGCCCCGGAGCCAACAGGCACGGGATCGGAGCAGCCTCTCGGGACCGTCGTAAGGAATTCCAAGAAGCAAAACTCTAAGGGCAAAAAAGTAATTACGGAAGATGACATGGATGCCGCGGCCAACATACTTCCTCGCATCCGGATGGACGACGCGGAAAATTCGGACGAAATCATTGCGGCGATCGGCAAATACAAACAGAGTCACAGCCCAGAGGAGACGGAAGCGGCCGTACAAGGTTGGTATGAACGATATGATACGGACCTGGCCGCAGCGATCCGGCAAAATCAGACTGTAAACACGCTGCGAGAAGAGAACTTGAGCAACGGATACGAAATTTGCCGTGAGGGCGGAGACTACCAAAGCTGTGAGAGCCGCCGCCGAGCCGAATATATTGGCCAGCGGCATGATCAGTTCACCATCCGGAACAATATGGCTATGGTGGTACGAATTCAGCACGTGTTCATGAAAGTGCGCAACGGCATTCAGCACTACAACCTCCGCTACGAGTGGTTCAAGATTCGGACTACCAATGGGATCGACACGTACTGAAGGCCTCTAGTTTCTAATGTCTGGTTTCCAGTTTCTAGCGTTGTAATGCAACGAGACAGCCACCGAAGACGAAAGACGGAACTAGAAATTGGAAACTGGAAACTTCTCCACGCTTCCTCACGTCATGCCGAGCTTCCACAGCAAATAACTGCACGCTTCGCGCAACACCGCATAGAGACGTTGCAGACCACCGTGCGGACGCGAAGCTGGCCGGGGCGCGACATAAACCGGACCAACTCCCTCGTGCTCGAGCAGTCTCTTGATACGGAAGACGTGGTAGGCGTCACTCACAGCAACGCAACTGTGCAGTCCATTGGCGCGCATAATGACCGCCACGCGCACCGCCGATTGAGCCGTGTCGGAACCCTGCGTCTCGGCGATCAGGTTGCGCTCGGGAATTCCGCGGCGCTGAAGATAATCGCGGCCCACGCCGCCTTCGCTGAAGCTGGGATCGGACGCCGCTCCACCAGTGGTGATTACAACTGGAGCAATTCCTTTTTGAAAAAGATCGAAGGCATGATCGAGGCGCGCGCGCAGCACAGGAGAGGGATGGCCCGAGTACTCCGCCGCGCCAAAGACTACGATGGCGTCCGCCGCGTGCGGTTCTTGCAAGGACCCCTCACGCGCAATCCGGATGCCGGTGAATGTGAGGAACGCCGCCAGCGCAGCCAGCAAGAGCCCCTCAAGCCATAAGAGCATTTGCCGCAGAGAAGGCCGGTGAACAGAATCGTCAGTCATTCTTTGGCAAAGCTCTTTGGCAAAGCTCATCCTTTGGCAAAGAAAGTAGAAATATCGTCCGCGGGGATGGCGCCTTCGCGGATGATGCGCCAGCGCTCTCCTTCATCCGTCAGATCAATAATGGTGGATGCGACGTCACGCGGAGAAGTGCCTCCGTCGACGATGATGCTGATGCGGCCCTGCAACTGGTCGCGCACCTGCACGGCACTGGTACACTCCGAAGCTCCACTCAGGTTGGCGGACGTTGCTGTAATCGGAATGGCCGCCGCTGCCACTACTGCTCGAGGAATCTTCGCATTGGGCACGCGCAAGGCGACGTTACCCGTATTCGCTGTCACTTTCAGCGGAAGTCGCGAGCCTGCTTTTACGATAATCGTCAGCGGTCCTGGCCAGTATTTTCGCGCCAAGGCATAAAACTCCTCAGACAGGGCTTTCGCCAGCTCTTCCGCCTGATCTACGTCTTCGATGAGCAGCGAGAGAGGCTTGTGACGCGAGCGCGTTTTAATGTCATAGACGCGATCCACTGCGCGCAGGTTAAAAGGATCGGCGGCCAACCCATAGAACGTATCCGTCGGCATGCCCAGCACTTCGCCTGCGCGAATCTGATCGGCGGCGTACTTTATCAGCGACGACTCGGGACTGTCACTACTGATTTTTACGATTTCGGCGCGCACGGCGCTCCCTTCGTGATTGTTTGGCTTGAAGTGTTTTGTCCGTGGAACCTACCATAATATGGCAATGGGCCGCAAGGGACGAGGGCGGCCGGGAGGGTAGTGTCTTAAACACTGTTATTTAGGACACCACCGGGCAGCGTATCATCACGTCCTTAGAATGAAAAAGTCCTCAGAACCCGTTCTTAGCACGCAGCACAGGCTCCGCCGCATTGAGGGTCGCCATAATCCTCTGGTCAAACAATTGCGCCAGGCGTTTTCACGCGCGGAACTCACCGAAGGCGGAGACTGTGCCATCGAAGGCGTGCGCATCCTGGAAGAAGCCATCCGCAGCGGCCTGCGCTTCAGCGCTGTGTTCTTTCGCGAGTCCGCGCAAGAGCGCGCCGGACGCCTGTTGCCTCAGATTGGCGCGCAGGTCGAGACCTTGCTGCTTCCTGACAAGTTATTCGATAGCCTCCTACCCAGCGAATCCCCGCAGGGCGTAGCCGCGCTGGTGCGCCTGAAGGAATTCTCGCTCGACGATGTGCTCGAACGGCTGCAGGTGGGACCAATTGTCGTTCTCGCCTGCCTGCAAGATCCCGGCAACCTGGGCACGATTCTGCGATCTTCTGAAGCGTTCGGGAGCGCAGGCGTTATTCTCGGCGAGGGCACGGTCAGCGCGTTCAACTCGAAGGTTGTGCGCGGCTCGGCCGGATCGGTCTTTCGTCTGCCAATCGTTCATGGGCGTGGGAAATCAGGCGCCGAACAGCTCGAAGACGTGTCCCAGAAGCTGAGGACAAAAGGTGTGCGCCTTATCGCCACCTCTTCACACAAGGGAACAACTTTGGATCAGGCAGACTTGAAGGGCGCGGTGGCCATATTTTTCGGTAATGAGGGCGCGGGCTTGCCGCGTGAAGTGATGGCGAAGATGGATGAATTCATTTCCATCCCGCACACTTCGCAGGTGGAGTCCCTAAACGCTGGCGTGGCAGCAAGCATCGTATTGTATGAAGCCGCGAGGCAAAGGAAATAAAACATGTTTACCACAGCGGCACAGAGACACAGAGACACACGAGGAAGGCAGCGATCCAAGTCCCTGGGTTCTGGGGCTTTTTCTGTTCCTGGTTTTCTCTGTGTCTCTGTGACTCTGTGGTGAAATGAACTTCCATGGGACTCTTCCAACCCCCTCCGAACGTCGACAATGCCACCGACCGCACCCGGCCGCTGGCGGATCGCATGCGTCCACGCACGCTCGAGGAGTACGCTGGCCAAGAGCACCTGATCGGTCCGGGCAAACCCCTGCGCGCGCAGATCGAGCGCGACGACACCGGTTCACTCATCTTCTGGGGACCACCAGGCACAGGCAAAACCACGCTGGCAAAGATCGTCGCCCGCATGACCAAAGCGGAGTTTATCGAATTCTCCGCCGTTCTCGCGGGAATCAAAGAAATCAAGCAGGTGATGGCCGACGCCGAGCGAGCCCGGCAATATGGAACGCGCACCATCGTCTTCATCGATGAGATTCACCGATTCAACAAAGCCCAGCAGGATGCTTTTCTTCCGCACGTGGAGAAAGGCAACATCCGCCTGATTGGCGCCACCACAGAAAATCCGTCGTTCGAGATCAACTCGGCGTTGCTCTCGCGCTGCCGCGTCTACGTGCTGAATCCGCTGACCGAAGATCAGATCGTTCAACTCTTGAGGCGCGCCATTACAGATGAAGAACGCGGCCTGGGCGCAATGAAACTTCGCGCATCGGATGAGATTCTCAAGAGAATTGCCAGCTACACCAGCGGCGACGCGCGCAGCGCATATAACGTGCTGGAAGTTGCCGCCAGCCTGGCTCAGCAAGGCTTAAAGCAGAATCCCGAGATCACCGATGACATCGTTCGCGACGCGTTGCAGAAGCGCACGTTGCTTTACGACAAAGCCGGCGAAGAGCATTACAACCTGATCTCAGCGCTACACAAGTCCGTGCGCAACAGCGATCCTGATGCCGCTCTCTACTGGCTCGGGCGCATGATTGAAGCCGGCGAAGATCCGCTTTACATTGCGCGCCGCGTGGTCCGAATGGCGGTCGAAGACGTGGGCCTGGCCGATCCGGGCGCGCTCTCGCTCTGCATGGCTGCGCGCGATGCAGTGGATTTCATTGGCATGCCGGAGGGCAATCTCGCCTTGGCGCAAGCGGTCGTTTATCTCTCAGTCGCACCCAAGTCGAATGCGCTCTACACGGCATACGGAGAGGTTCAGCAGGATATCGAACGGACAGCGGCGGAGCCCGTTCCGTTGCACCTGCGCAACGCGCCCACCGGGCTGATGAAAGGCCTGGGCTATGGCAAGAATTATCAGTACGCCCACGATGTCGAAGGTAAAGTCGCGAACATGCAATGCCTTCCGGACAATTTGCGCGACCGCATTTACTACCATCCGACGATTGAAGGGATTGAGAAACGGATCCGCGAACGCATGGACGAGATCAAGAAACTACGCGGTTCCATTGCTTCCGATACGTCTTCACGTTCCAAGAAAGAATCTTAGACGTGCTGCGCGGCATCTTATAAAGCGTCGGATTTCCCTATTTCGCATCCGCTTCTAAGCCACAAGGGGCTGGTTTATATGGCCACGAACCCGAGAGTCGCTTCCATCGAGATTCCACCGGTTGGCGGCTTGCACGATGGTCAGGTGCGCGATGGTCAGGTGGAAGACCTGCAACGACTGCAGAAGGCGGCGCAGAAGATCACCTCGATCCTCGACCTCGATCAACTCATCGACGATATCGTGAATGACGTGGCGCGTTCTTTCGGCTGCCTGGAGGCGAGCGTCTACCTGCACGACGAGGAACGCCGCGAAATGGTGCTCGCCGGAGTACACGGCTGCAGCGTCAACCACAAAGGCCATCGTTTGAAGATTGGTGAGGAAGGCATGGTTGGGTACGTTGCTTCAACCGGGCAGATGCGCTATGCGCCCGACGTACGCAAGGATGATTACTATATTGCGTGCGAGCACTCCACGCTCTCCGAAGTGGCGATCCCACTTTATGTTGGCGAACACCTGGTGGGGGTTTTCACGGCGTCGCACCCGGAACTGGATGCTTTCCCTCGCCAGCAACTGAGAATTCTTCAAGCGCTGTGCGATCACGTGGCCGTGGCCGTTCATAACGCCCGCCGCTTCCAATCGGAACGCGTAGCGCGGGAAACGATGAACCGCGAGGCGCAGGAAGCCCGCCTGATGCAGCAGGCGCTACTGCCAAAGAGTTCGCCATACATACCCGGCTTCGTGATTACCGGTCTTAGCATCCCCGCCAGCGCGGTCGGTGGTGATTGGTACGATTTCATTGGTTTTCCAGACGGCCGGTTGGGTCTGGTGTTGGCCGACGTCTCCGGAAAAGGTACGGCGGCGGCGTTGCTCATGTCGGCGACTCGCGGGATGCTGCGCTCGCTGGCGGAGGCCTGCTGCACTCCGGCCGAGGTCTTGAGCAAGCTGAATGGCTTGTTGGTGGCGGACTTTCCGGCAGGCAGGTTTGTCACTTTGGTCTACGCCGTGCTCGATCCGGCTACTCGTATCGTAACCTTTGCCAACGCCGGACATCTGCATCCGCTCTTTATCGACAATGGCGGACAACACTTCTTGGATACTGAGCGTGGACTGCCGCTGGGCCTGAGCTGCGGCGACTATTCCGAGACTACGGTGGCTTTATCGCCAGGTTCGCGCCTTGTCTTCTATAGCGACGGCATCACAGAGGCAGTCAACCCTGCGGACGAGGAATACGGATTGGTTCGTCTCGCCCTTCATGTGTCGGGACACGACACATCTGCGATGAGCATTGTCGATGATGTCCGCGCGTTCGCAGATGGTGTGGGGCTGCGCGACGACGCAACCGTGGTGTTCGTCGGGGTTGGGCGCTAGAGGCTGAAGGTTATCAGAAGCGCGCCCGGTGCTCTACCAGAATGCACCGATCCATGACGACGAAGATTCCGTTCCGGCGCGCTTTCTCGGCGGCCTTTTCGTGGATCACTTCCTCCTGCATCCAGATCGCTGGAACTTTCAACCGAATCGCCTGATCGACAACTTCCTCGACGAACTCCGGCCGCCGGAAAATGTCCACGATGTCAATCTTCTCCGGGACATCGAGCAGCGATGCATACGCCTTCTCGCCCAGGCAGGACGTGATCCGAGGGTTCACAGGAATGATGCGATATCCTTGGCCCTGCATGTAAGCCGAGACACCGTGGCTGGGACGCAGCGGATTGTTGGAGAGTCCGACCACGGCGATAGTGTTGGCGCGTTTCAATAGTTCGGCAATCGGATCATTTTGAAGTGAGGTGGCCATGACTTTCTCTCATTTCTTGTTTGCCATCTCGAGTTTCTGCTTGTACATCTTCAGAGCCAGCTTGCGAACCGTCTCCGAGACCTCCTTGTTGGCGGAGATATTCTTCAGATCCTGTGTGAGCAAATGCTTCATCAAGCCCAAGCCGAGATCGAGTGGCGTGCGCGGGTTCGAAACCAGGTTGCGCACGACAATGTAATTCTTCATGAAGCGGCGTTTCAAAGGAATCTGCCGCAGCACCGCCTCCAATACGTTTTTTTGCAGCGCAAACTTTTCGACTTCGCCATCGGAAAGTTTCGGGGCATCCAGCACCGCCAGCGCCACAACTTTTGTTCCGTCGCGAATCAGAATTGAACGCTCTTCCTTATTGCCCTTCATCGCGAGTTGGATGCGGCCCTTCACGTCGAGGCGATTGATCTTCTGGACTGCATTGTCCCGGTGGGCAGGTTGCGCAACCGCTCCTGTCGCGCGTTTAGCGCCTGCCGCGGCTGCGGACGAACCCGCTGCCCCGGCAGCAGCCTGCTCGGTGCTGCCGGCAATCTGGCTCATCTCTTTGTTTTCCGACACCGGGTTTTCCGACACCGGAACAGAGTCAGCCCCCAGTAATTCCACGATGCCTCCTACGGGCTGAAACGGCTTATCTTGTTCCTGGGATATTTCCGTCGCGTGGATGGCGAGATACGCGGATACGGCTTCGTCGGGAACGTCACCAGCTTCGTGGGGAACATCACCAGCTTCGTCGGGACGCTGTAAAGGATTTTCCGGGCTAGTGGCTTCGTCGACGGAAGCGGCGGTTGGAGCTTGCAATGCAAGGTCAGTAACCGGAAGGTTTGGAGCCTGCGTCTCGTTCGCGTTTAGCAATCTCGCGATAGTGGCAGCGCCGTCGGCCTTGAGGTATGGATTCGACTTCAGAGAATCCAGAATACCCGCAGAAGCCCGCACGCGTGGACTCTGCAGCAGGACCGCGATCGATTCCTGTGATGCGGAGAGCGCGAATTTGGCGAGTTCACTCTCCGCGACAGATGGATTTTCCACCAACGCGGGCAATAGCTTGGGACGAAGATTTTCGGGTGAAACCAGGTAGTCGAGGACTTCGCGTGGAGTTTTAGGGTCGGATGCAGCAGCCAGAGAAGCCTTCTCGTCCCAGCCGGCTAACGTCAGGCGGGCGAGGTCGCCGAAAATCTTGTTGTGTTTGGCCAGGTAGACGAGGATCTCGATGTTTTCGTCGGGCGGCACGGAGAGGGCGCCCTTCGCCGCAAACTGCATCATGTTTGACGACAGCTTCGAGGCGCGAATTAGATCGATCTGGCGCGGCATCAACTCACCCCCTAAACAGGTTAAGAAGCTACGCTAAGAAGCAATATTCCGACCCGGGAAGCTCATCGCCCTGGCTTCTAGCTCTTTGACCGCCAGCTCAAACTCCCGAATCAACCGATGAGGCTTGCTCTCGAGAAATTCCTCCAGCAAAGTCCGGTAGTACCAAAGAGTCCCATCGCGTCCGCCGTGAAAGCGCGCCCATATTGCCTCTCCCACATCCCGGTGATCGGTGAGAATCGAACGCACATTGTTTAGTTTGTCGGCAGCCGAAACCAGTCGCGTCTCGGCATCAGCGTCCTTCAAGTGCCGGATATAAATTTCTTTGCGCTCACGCCAAGGCGGCTTGGGAGTGGTGTCAGAATCCGTGCATCCGGCTACAATCTTCGCTACGCGATTGCCGAAGCGCCTCCGAACCTCGGCCAGCATTGGCGCGCCGCCGCAGTCCTCGACCACATCGTGCAACAGCGCTGCGATCGCCATGTCTTCATCCCCGCCGAACTCTAGAACCAGTGACGCAACCCCCATCAAGTGCGCAATGTAAGGGATCGTCGAAGCCTTGCGTGCTTGAGCAGCGTGCTTGTCGGCAGCAAAAAGAAACGCGCGGCGGAAGCGCGGACCAAGCTTTATCGGTCTTTTTGTCAAGGCCGATTGTTTCTTCAGCGCCGACGGGCTCTTTCGCTTAGCGGTCACGATTGTTTTTCTCCGCGGCGAGCCAGCAAATAAGCTCGAATAAAAGGCTGCAGATCGCCGTCAAGAACGCGATCGACGTCGCCGACCTCAGCCTTGGTGCGGTGATCCTTGATCATGCGGTAGGGCTGCAGAACATACGAACGAATCTGCGAGCCGAAATCACTGTCGAGTTTCGAGTCCTCAATTTTCTTCGTAGCGGCGCGCTTTTTCTCCATCTCGAATTCGTAGAGCTTGGAGCGCAGCATGCTCATGGCACGTTCGCGATTCTTGTGCTGCGAGCGTTCATTCTGGCAACTGGCAACCAGGCCGGTGGCGATGTGTGTAATACGCACCGCCGAATCCGTCGTATTGACGTGCTGCCCCCCCTTGCCGCTGGAACGGTAAGTATCGGTGCGAATATCTTCAGGCTTGATGACTACTTCAATGCTGTCGTCGATTTCCGGCGAAACGAAAACGCTGGCAAACGAAGTATGCCGGCGCTTGGCCTGATCGAAGGGAGAAATGCGCACCAGCCGATGAACGCCGATTTCGCTGCTCAACAGTCCAAACGCGTACTCACCATTCACCGCGAACGTAGCCGATTTCAGGCCCGCTTCTTCGCCCGGCTGATAATCGTAAAGCACGGTTTCAAAGCCCTGCCGCTCTGCCCAGCGCAGGTACATACGCAGCAGCATGTCGGCCCAGTCCTGCGACTCCGTTCCACCGGCGCCAGGATGAATCGTCACGATTGCGTTCAGCGGATCGTTTTCGCCCGAGAGCAGCGTCTCCGTTTCGAGTTTGTCGACCAAGTCGCGCAGCGAATCGATCTCGCAGCGCAATTCTGCGTCGACACTTTCGCCTTCTTTCGCGAGTTCAAAGTAAGCGGCAATATCTTCGGCGCGGCGTTTGAGATCGGCGTCGGTCGCGAGCAAGTGCTCCAGGCGCTTTTTCTCCCGCATCACCTGCTGCGAACGCTGTGGATTTGACCACAGATTGGGCTCGGCGGCTTGCTTTTCGATCTCGGCTAGTTGCGGACGCAGTTTGTCCGCGTCAAAGATACTCCCGGAGTTCGCTCACTTTTTTGCCCAGCGATCCGTATTCCTGCTCGAGCTCTTGATTCATGAGGATGTTTCTGCTTTCCTGCCTGGTTTCTTGGGATTCGCGAAGCGCGTCAGCAGCGCCCCTGCTGAAATTATCGCACACAGGCAGGCGAACCAATCGCCGTGCCGCGTGTAGAAAGTGGTTACGGAGGTGAGGGCGTAGGGAGCGATCAGCGCACCTCGTTCTTTGCGCGGAAGGCGTACAACAGTGCGTCCGTAGGGGTCGATCGAGGCCGTCACTCCTGTGTTCGTGGCACTCAAAAGCCAGCGGTCATTCTCGACGGCGCGCATGCGCGTCTGATTGAGATGCTGAGCATAGGCGCCGCTATCGCCATACCAGCCGTCGTTCGATAGATTCACCAGCACTTGCGCGCCTTGATCTGCAAACTCTCGCACCTCGCCAGGAAAAACAGATTCGTAGCAGATGAGAATTCCGAGGCGGGGGCCTCCCGCGTCAAGTGGAGATCGAGACACTCCCGCGTGAAACTCTCCGACTTCCTTGGTCAAACCCCCCGCAAACGCAAAGAGCCGCGGAAACGGCAAGTATTCTCCGAAGGGCACCAGGTGCACCTTGTCGTATCGCGCAGTCCAATCGCCCGACGGACTAATGAGCGCGGCCGAATTGAAAACCTCAGACGCCGACCTGCCGCTTTGGGATGCAGGAGCGCTGCCGATCGCGCCAGTCACCACCCAGGCGTGCGATGCACGAGCCGTCTCGCTCACAGCCCTACGAAATAACGGATCGCCCGTGTAAAACGGCGCCGGCGATTCCGGCCACACGATCAAGTCGACGCGACCCGCCTTCGAATCGGGCACGGCCGATGAGCTAAAGGCCACAGACTTGACAGTGAGATCGGCAATTTCGTGCAGCGTGCGCTCCAACGTATCGCGGGTCCAGGTCGCATCTACCGGAAGGTTTTGCTGAACCAGAAGCGCAGTGTGATCTGTCGGAAGCGCAGGAGCAGGGACGAGACTGCCAGCTTGCAGCACTGCAGCCGCGGCCAGCGATGCAATCAGCAACATGCTGCGGTTTTTCTTAGGCACCAGGAACGCCGCGGCGATGGCCACATTCACCAGCATGATTTCGAACGAAATTCCGTAAACGCCAGTCGATGTGGTAATGCGGCTGAGCGAGATGTTGTCCACTTGCGCGGTGCCGAGCAGGTTCCACGGGAAGCCGGTGATGCGTGCTCGCGCCAACTCCACCGCGACCCACAGAAACGGCGCGGCGACTAGAGCGCGACGGTGGTCACGCCCCGGTCCCGCTGCCAGACTCAACAACAAACCGAACATGCCGTGATAGAGGCCGAGATAGAGACAGAAAAGAAAGAGAGCCAGTGCGGCTAGCGGCGGGGTCAGGCCGCCGTATTGATGCATCGTGTCATAAATCCAGTAACACGTCCCGGCGTACCAGAGTATCCCCGACGTATACGCCAGCAGAAAAGCCTGCCCGGGCTTCGCACTTTGAAGATTAACCGCGCCAACAATTTCCAGCGTCCCCGCCGGCCTTGCGCGCAACAACGCCACGATCAGCGGAGCGAAGGCGACCCAGGAGAGAATGTAGATTCCGGGTAGCGGAAAGATGAGGATCTGTATGAGAGTTGAGAGAAATACCAACAACCAAGCGCTGAAATGGATTTGCCGCACTGGGAAGGATAACAAACCGCCTTGTCATTCCAAGCGGGCTTCGGCCCGAGGGGAATCTGCTTTTCCTGCCGGCGCGAGGGAACTCCGCACAAACTCGACAATCTCGGGCGTCACGTAGGGAGGCGGCGTAATCCGGAAGACCGGCCGTCCGGCCACCGGCTTCAGAGAAACGTTTTGCCAAGCGGATGCGGCGATTCTTGAATCGTCGTGAAGAATCACCGCGTCGGCGCGATCCAGGAACTCCCGCGCCGAAGTTTTAAAATCTTCCCTGCCAGGGTCGAGCACCGTGAGATATAGATCAGGCCGCAAGAACTTCAGTACGCTATTCGACTCCACCATCACGTGGCGCGATCGCTCCAGCCGCTGCCGCAACGCCGGCATGGCTTCGGCGAGCCTGCCTTGCTCAGTACGCACCCACAAGGCCCGCGCGGCACCCGCAAGCAGAAAGCGGGATGTGTCCGACTCTCCACCGCGATCTTTCTCTTCTGAAATCGCCCAGCTATGGTCAGTGGCGGCGCAGTCGCACGGCTCTCCATTTGCTGAACAAACGCCGTGGCCGTACTGCGTAATCTTCACAGCAGTCCAATCGTACTCACGCAGTGCGAGAATCAGTCCCGCGGCGACGCTGGTTTTTCCGACGCTCCGCGAATGCCCGCCAATCACCACAATCGACACGGCTATCTCTTTTTCCCCAGTCGCGCCAGCGCCGCCAACTGCTTAAGATACTGCCGCACGGGCTGCGCCGGAGTTCCCCAGAATGCCACGCCTCTCCCACGCAATACTTTGTTCGGCAGCACACCGCCCTGCCCGCCTAACATGACTCCCTCTTCAATGCGCGCGTGTTCTCCGATGCCGACCTGCCCGCCGAGCACGACATCGTTCTCGATGACAATGCTGCCGGAAAGCCCGGTCTGCGCAGCGATCACCACATTTTGCCCAAGCCGGCAGTTATGGCCGATGTGCACAAGGTTGTCGATCTTCGTTCCTCGTCCGATACGAGTTTCGTCGAGCGCCCCACGGTCGATAGTGGTGTTGGCGCCAATTTCAACGTCATCTTCGATAACGAGTCTGCCAACCTGGGGAAACTTTTCGTAGCGTCCGTCCTTTGGGTCGCGCACATATCCGAAGCCATCGCTTCCCAGAATCGCTCCAGCGTGCACGATTACGCGATCGCCTATCGTTGTGCCTGCATAAATCGTAACGCGTGGATAAATTTTGCATTCCCGCCCCATTTTCACTTCTCGGCCAATGGCGCAACCAGCTCCGATGTGCGTTCCTTCGCCGATTTCCGCATCCTCGGCAATAACCACGTACTCCTCCACCGTGACGCCGGCATCCAGCCGGACCGAAGCGTGCACGACAGCGGTTGCGTGGACGTCAACCTTAGAATAATCGCGAGTTCCGTCGAAGAGAAAACGCGCTGCGCGCGCGAACGTCAGTTTGGGATGGTTGCTAATGAGCAGTGGTTTGTCCGCTGAGTTTGCCGCCAATGTAGCCACGGCAAGCTCACCTGCAATCACCGCGCCGGCATCAGACTGCAGAGCCCGCCGCAGGTATTTTTCATCTTCGACAAACACCAGGTCGTGCGGCGAAGCGGAGCCGATACTGGCTACGCCCTCAACCTCGACACTCCCATCCCCTTGCAGCCGGGCTTCGACGGCCTTGGCAATCTGTAGCAGGGAGCGCTTCATTACATTTACTCCGTTCTCACTCTATAGCAGAGTACGGAGATGACGAAAGTGTTAGGCCGACGGCACTGCTGCCCAAGCGCCCTTTAGCCTAGAATCGATCTATGGAGAGGAAAATCTTCTGGATGGTATTCACCGTGCTCGGCCTTCTGGCGGATTTTCTGCTGCCGATCTGGTGGGGTTTGGCCGCGACCGTTCCTATCCTTTTCGTCTCATGGTGGGTGGCTTACCGCAGCGACTGGTTCTGAGACGTGGTCGCGGGGGTGGTTGTGGTCGTGGTGCAGAGGCCTGTGGATGGCGATGCCGTTGACGCCTGGCACATCGTAAAAGTGCCACCCGTTGCGTTGCATCCCGGGCCACCGGTCACGGTCCAGGTGCCTGTGACGGAACCGTTGCTCAGCGAAGTCGGACTCCCCGTGATGGGGGCTGTTCCAGTTACCGGTCCGTTGAGTGTAAGCGTATTGCCGGTGGCTTGCACCGTATATGTCATGGTGCCTGTCACGGCACCCGTACTCCCATTGATGTTCAACTTCATCGTCCCGGCCTCTGTCCCCCCCTCTACGGGGAAACAGGGGGAAGTTCCGCCTTCGGCCGTAAGAAATTGGAAGTAAGTAATATCCAGACCGCCGCCGCTATTCACCGTAAATTCGGTGTTAAAGCTGAATCCGGAGGCTTCGCCGCTTCCTCCCAGTATTTCCGCGCTCCATACTCCACCTGCGGCCGTCTGGGCGGTCTGGGTATTTACGGTGTTAGTGCCGCCGCAGCCGTTGAGCATCAGCGCGACGAGCAGCAGGAGGACAACTTCCTTCATGAATCTTCCTTGAGTTTCGAATCTAATCCTGAGATGCAGGATTTGGGGCACAAGATTTCTGCTGCAAGATTACAGAGATGCAGGCTGGCTGGTCAATGGATGCACCGAGGATCGGCAGGGCCTCGGATCGCAGGGATACAATGTGGGGACAGCCGACCTCGGCTGTCCGTCGAGCCAAGCTCGACCGCCTAGGTGTTGAGGTCAGTACATAGATGCCAAAAGGACATTTTGTCATGCTGAGCGCAGCATCAACTTCGCGAACGCGAAGCTGATGCCAAGTCGAAGGATCCCTTTTCCCTTCGACGCTCCGACGGCACATCAGGAAGTTCGCATCGCGCTTCGGAAACCGGGAATCGCTGAGCCTATTGGATCCAACTAAGTGTTGCATTTCCCCGCTGGGTTTTCTCCTCACGCCCCTCGCTTCCCCTTCAATTCCGCCAGTAACTGCTCAATCCGATCTTCCTTCTCGAGCGCCGCTAACCGGTCTTCCATGTTGTCGCCAGCAATTTCCGACTTGGCCTGGCCCACTGCTTCGGAGTGCGCGACCTTCCGCTTCATGCGGTCGAAAGCCGCGGCCTTCGAACCGTCGCCCATGGCCAGGCGCGCGTCGCTGGCCTTGCCTACGGCGCGGGCGCGGCGATGTTGCGCGATCAGGAGATCGGCTTTGGCCTGTGCCTCGGCCAGCTTCTGCTCGAGTTGGCGCAGAGCGGACTTCAGATTTTCCACTTGCGCTTTCTGGTCGGCCATCTGCTGGGTATAGCTCTCGCTCATCTCACGATAGCTTTCCACACGCTGCAGCGATGCCCGTGCCAAGTCGTCCTGTTTCTTATCGACGGAGAGCTCGGCCTTGCGCATCCATTCGGCCACTTTGTCTTCATTCTCTTTCTGCTTTTTCTCGAGCAGGTGCTGGTCGGCGATAGCAATCGCCACCTGCGTCTTCACCTGCAACAGTTGATTCTGCATGTCGAGAATTACCTGCTTGATCATCTTTTCCGGCTCCTCGGCCTTATCGATCAGGTCGTTGAGGTTGGCCCGGACTAATGTGGAAACACGCTCTAGTAATGCCATGATGGACTCCTTTTTTGAGCTTTTAGCTCTTAGCTTGTTGCCTGACGTTTCTTGCTTCATGTTCGCGATGCAGGGCGGCGCACTGCGGGCACTCGATTCCCTTACTCCGGATGGTCCCTCCGATGGCGATGCCAATCGCCACGCCAACGGCCAGCCAGATGGCCAGGTGTCCGGCAGCGACTCCGAGGGCCGCTCCCAAAGCTGCGCCCAACGCGATTCCCAATCCCACGCCTCTCGATTGCTTATTCATAAATCTTTACTCCGACTCCACTCGCCTCGCCGGGCTCTGTAGGACAGCCGAGGGCGGCTGTCCCCACACGAGCGGTTCCTACACCAGCATCCCTAAGCTCTTCACTTCGCTGCGTCCACCACCGGCGGCTTCGGTGACTTATCGCCGATCTGCCGCACCTTGCCCAGCAACTCTGCCAGCGGCATGCCCGAAAGTGTCTCGAACAATGCCGGCACCTGCGCCGCCATTTTGGCGATGTCGCCGGTGATCTTGTTCATCCCGGAAGCATCGCCGTTCCCAGTTGAGACGATGGTGATCTTGTCGACGTTCGCCAACGGACTGGCTAGCGCCCTTACCACCTCTGGCATTGCCGTGAACAAACGGTCGATCACCGCCGCCTGGTTGTATTCCTGATAGGCCGCGGCTTTCACGTTCATGGCCTTGGCTTCGGATTCACCTTTCTTGAAGATGATCTCGGCTTCCGCTTCGCCCTGGGCGCGTATCGACGAGGCGTGCCCTTCGGCTTCCGCGATCAGGCGCTGTTTTTCGGCCGCGGCTAGCGTCTCAATTCTCTGACGCTCAATCTCGGCCTGCTTCAGCACGGTTGCAATCAGTTCTTTTTCGCGGCGGTTGATTTCCGCCTCCTGCACCTTGACCTGCTGCTCTTTTTCTACCTGCTGGACCTTCACCTGTTCGGCCACAACCTGCTGCTGCATGATGTTGGTTTGGATGTCATATGCCTTGTCGGCTTGCGCCTGCTGGCGTTTTGTGACTTCCAGAAACTGCGCCTTCTTCACTTCGAGATCGCGCTGCGATTCGGCTTGCTTGGCCAACGACAATGTCTCCGCCAGCACTCGCTCCTGGTCGGCTTGCGCCTTAGCAACTGCTGCTTCCCTCTGTGCCAATGCGCGCTTGATCGCGGTATCGCGATCGGCTTCCGCCGTTGCAACGTCGGCATCGCGCTTGATGCGGGCCACATCCGGCTTGCCCATGTTGGTGATGTATTCATTCTTGTCGCGCACTTCCTTAATCGTGAACGAGATCACTTCCAAGCCCATCTTGTTCATGTCTTCAGCGCAAGTCGAGCGCATGCGGTCGGAGACCATCTCAGGCTGCTTCACGATTTCCTCGACTGTGAGTTGCCCGATGATGCCGCGCAGATGTCCTTCCATCACCAGCCGGATCAGCCCTTCGCGCTCCTGATCGCTCTTGGTGAGAAACTGCTCGGCCGCCGTCAGCACAGACTCTCGATCGGACTTCACCTTGATTTGTGCAACCGCTTCGACCGTCACCGCTACACCTTGTTTGGTGTACAGATCCTGCTGTGGCGCCACGTCGAATGACATCAGTTCGAGGGACAGATCGCGACAGATCTGCACCATGGGAAGCACCAGCGTGCCGTGTCCCTGCACCACGCGCGTTCCGCCCAAGCCATACACGATGAGTGCCTCGTGAGGCCCCGCTTTGCGATAGAGCCTGGCCATTCCGCTCATCAGAAAGAGGATGACCATCACTCCCAGCCCAACGAAAATCCATATTTCAACCATGCGTGACATCTCGAACATAACGCCTCCCTCTCAAACTCTTTCGCTACGACTGCTGATATCGCTTGATTACGTTCAAGTCGTGCACAATCCTCTGCGGATCGTTGTGCCCCAGAAAAACTTCTCCGTCGTACATCTCAACGCGGACGCCGGTCCGCCCCCAAACGTAGGCTTTTCGATTGCCCACGCCGCGGATGCCAAATCCGCGTAGAGCATTCCAGTTTTGTATTTCGTAGTTCTTGATCTGCAGCAGCGGAATCGACTTCAGGCGAAATCCCAGCGTTCGAATCTCAACTCCATGACGGGTGAAATAATAAGCCATGGCGTAAGTGGCCACGGTAATTACAGCGACGAGGCTCAGTGCGAACCGCGCGGTCGAGTTTGGAATCGACAGGGCAATGGCTGCCAACACCGCCAATGGCACAAGAAAAAACACTGCCAATTTCTTTCCCGAGTGAACTTCTTCCGCTAGCACCTCTGAGGCCGAGAGCGGAATCCCGCGCTTTTCGCCGAGCGCGAAGGCCGCGATTACAATTCCACCCAATACGCTCACAACAGCAAGTGGCAGGATCGAAATCGGACTCCCGACGAGGTTGTAGTCCAACGTGGAATTTAATAGATAGACGAAGGTCCAGATTTCAAGGTGCAAGAACACAAGCAGTGCCCAGGAAATCTTGGCCAGTTCGTACTTCGTCTGGACGAGATACAACACGACTGAAAAGGTGGCCGCCAGAAAAACCAGAAAAGCCAAATCGAAGTAGAGGGCGGCGTCACGCGTCATCCATCCATTGGCGCGGCCGGCCGCGTCAAAATGGCTGGCCATGCGGATCGGGAGTCGATCCCATATTTGCCAGTAGCGAATGCCCAAGGCAACAGGCGCGAACCACAACAGCGCTATCAGCGTTTTGTACCAGCTCCGGATCATAATTTCTGTTCCTTATTTCTGTTCCTTGTCGGTGGTTTCCGCCGCGGAGCTTTCACCCGACATCTCGCTCCACAATCGAACGTAGGCGATTCCCTTTTCGTAACGCGTGACCACGACTTCAGTCCCTTTGGCAATGGAACTTCCGTCGTCGCTGCGCGCGCTGCACACGCGGCGGGTTCCCATCTGTGGGTAGACGATTTCGCCGGTCCCGCCCTCACGGATGGAACTGGAGACGCGGCCCAGCACTCCCGTCATCTCGTAATCAGCCGGGTCCATGTTTTCCTCCTCCGAGATGAGGACTCTACTCAGAAACACGAAGATGATTCCTCCTCCAACCAGGCCACTGACCACCGAAAGCAATAGTCCTAGGCCAACCCATACCGACGAGAAGCGTGTCAGCAAATAACCTGTGCCGCCAAACCAGGCCAGGAATGCGGCTAGCGATGGCGGATTGAACGGCGATATGCTGCTGCTGCGCGCGGCATGATTCGCCCCCGGCGCCAGCGCTGGCGCCGGCCCGTGGGCAAGGGGCACATGACCGCCCGCGACCGGAGCATGGGCCCCCGCACTCCCCGCCGAAGGCAGCTGCCCGCCAGCGTGCCCGTGGAGATGCGGTAGATGCAATCGTCCGCTGCGCGCTCCTCCGAATACAAACGAGAAGAAACTGAAGCAGAAGCCGATGGCGAAACAGATCAAGTAGAAGTCCGCCCATGTCATTGAATAAGTCATCGAATAAGTCATCGGATTCTCCTTTCCTCCGCACTCGCGGCCCGAATAGGTTTCGCATGAACATGGTTACTGCGACGGCGATGTCCGCCTGCCACTAAGTCCGGCCGCAACGCTTCGAGGAGGCGGTCGGCCAGGCCGGGCGTGTCGAGAATCGCCCCCAGCAGCAGCAGGCAGCGGCGAGTATCTTTCTCCCGTGCTGCTTTGATCAGCACGTCGCTCACCTCTGGATCGCCGACAAAGCGTTCCGAACCTTGCAACAGCCAAACGTCAAGCTGCCCTTCCGTCGTGCGCAAATCCGAGGTCAACTCCGTGTGGTAACCCTCAGGATCGTCCACCAGGAAGCCGGGATGGACCTTGAAGAACTTCGCCAGCAGCGCGCGCGACGATTGCGTCATGTGCGGGCGGGAGCCGTTTTCGATCTGCGACAGGTACGACTGGCTGATGCCCTTGCGCAGCTCGTGCCGGATCGCCTTCACCATTTCCTGCTGGGTTAAAGGACGGCCAAGGCCGCGGAGCGATCCTTCCACCTCGCGCAGGTAACGAATTTTCTCTCCCAGTTTCATATTGCTGATCGCAATATTTATATTGCAATGTGCGATGTTTGTCAAGAAATGTATCCGCCATGTTTTTAAGGGGTTATGAGCTGGAGTTATTAGCTTGGGGATGGCTCTCAGTCGCACACCGTGCGTCCGAACTAAAATCCCGCTTCAATCCGCGACCGCGGGTCGAGGTAATCCCGCAGTGCATCGCCGATGAAATTGAACGAGAGCACGGCCAGCATGACCGCGAGCGCGGGAAAGAGCACGAGATGCGGCGCGTCGAACAGGTGGGCACGGCCGTCGTTGAGCATGGTGCCCCAGCTAGCCGTAGGTGGAGGGACGCCGAGTCCCAAGAAGCTCATCGTCGCTTCTGCCAGGATGGCTCCGGCCATACCGATCGCGGCCTGCACGATCACAGGCTGAATAATGTTCGGCAGAATATGGCGGACGATAATGCGCAAGTCGCTGGCGCCGAGAGCGCGGGCGGCTTCGACGAATTCGCGTTCGCGCGCGGCGAGGACTTGTCCGCGAACCAGACGTGCGTAGCCAACCCATCCCCCAAGCGAGAGTGCAAGAACGAGATTGAAAATGCCCGGGCCGCGGAAAGCGACGAAGGCAATGGCAAGAAGAATTCCGGGAAAAGAGAGGAACGCATTCATCAGAACTACGTTGACAAAGCGGTCGATGGCTCCGCCGTAGTATCCGGCGATGGAGCCGACGACGAGGCCAAGGGCGAGCGATGCAGCGACGACGCAGCTTCCGACCAGCATCGAGATACGCGCGCCGTAGATGATGCGCGAGAGAATGTCGCGGCCGAGTTCGTCGGTGCCGAACCAGTGCGCGTGAGATGGAGTTTCGAGGCGCGCGGGGAGATTGATGGAGGCGGGGTCTTGGGGTGCGATCCAGGGAGCGAAGAGCGCGAAGATCACGAAAATGAGGACTAAGACAACCCCTGTCGAGGCCAGCGGGTTGTGGCGGGCATTCTCAACCACGGAGCGGCGGAGCGAGATGACAGCGGTGGGCATGCTGGAATTTGGGCGCTAATCGGTCTTGAGTTCGCTTCCGAGTTGTGTTCTCATAAAACTATTGCTGGGACCACTGCCGGTCCGCATGCGCGCCTCAACCTCTACCCTCAGCTTACATTCTTAAGGAGGAAAATCATGAGCAAAGTTTCGTACATTCCCAAAGACTACAACTCAGTCACACCCTACCTGATCGTCAAAGATGCTGCCCGCGCCATTGAATATTACAAGAAAGTTTTCGGCGCAACCGAAACCGTTCGCATGAATGGACCGGACGGCAAGATCGGTCACGCCGAATTGAAGATCGGAGACTCGCACATCATGCTGGCCGACGAAAATCCCAGCATGGGGGAGGGACACATCAGCGCAACCACAGTTGGTGGGAGTCCGGTGAGCCTCTACGTATACCTTCCTGACGTCGATAGCGTCGTTAAGCGCGCAGCGGACGAGGGCGCGAAAATCCTGAAGCCAGTGCAGGATCAGTTCTATGGAGACCGCAATGGCTTCATTCGAGATCCATTCGGACATCTCTGGGGCGTGGCCACTCATGTGGAAGATGTCTCGCCTGAGCAGATGAAAGAACGGATGAAGAAGATGATGCAGGCAGCGTAGCTTGATTTGCACCGGAGGCGGGGCAGCCATGCCCCGCCTCTATACTTTTCTGAACTCTAGAGTTTGTCGCCGCTCGCGGCCTGCCCGGCAACAAGAAATGTCTTCGGGTACTTGCCCTCGCCGCAGATTTTGAACGAGCCGAAATCTTTGAACCACGGTCCCTCGGGCACATTCGGTCTGGTGTCCAGCCAGACTCGAAGACGGTTTAAGTCGTCCAGGCTGATGTTGCGGTCGTGCATGCGCTCGACCAGATGATCGCGAATGGCTGCGGGGATGCGCGGCCAGGTTTCGATCTGGGGCATTATTCACCGAAAACCAAACGGCCCAATTCGTCGCCCAATCGCTTGGCTTGCTGCGGATCGTCCGCCTTACGGAAGCGTTCGGCAAGCTCAAAGAACGCCTTCTCTTTCTGTTTCCGCGCCTCGATGCCGAGCTCAATGAGCTCCACGAGAACCCGGTTGTCGCTCAAGCGCCGGCTCTTGGCCATGCGCTCTACCTGTTTGGCGATGGGAGTGGGGAGGGATACGCTCCGGCGGACGTGTTTCGCGGTGGGCATAGCATCATTATACGCCAGTTTGGTGCACAGGCGGGCAAGGCAATGGTACGGTGTCGGTCGATCTCATGCCGCTACTGCCGGATCCTCGGGTTCGCCACGGAATACAGCACGTCCGTCAGGAAGTTCACGGCGACATACGTCAGTCCAATCGCGAGGATGCAGCCTTGCACGAGGTAGTAATCGCGGTTCGAGATGGCTTGGATCGTGAGGCGGCCGATGCCGGGCCAGGAGAAGATCGTCTCGGTTACGATTGCACCGGCCAGGAGCGCGCCGAACTGCAGGCCAAGCACCGTGATGATCGGGATCATGGCGTTGCGCAGGGCATGGCGGTAGACGACGGTGCGCTCGGGCAGGCCCTTGGCGCGGGCGGTGCGGATATAGTCCTGGCTCAGTTCTTCGAGCATGGAGGTGCGCACCATGCGCGTGAGGATGGCGGCGAGCGCTCCGCCCATCGTAAGGGCGGGCAAGATCAGATTGGCGAACGAACCTGCGCCGGAGACCGGCAACCATCCGAGCTTGATCGCGAACAACAGAATTAGAATCGGCCCCAGCGCGAAGTTAGGAAACGACAAGCCGAAAAGGCTGATTACGCTAAGGAGGCGGTCGTCCCATCGGTTGCGGCGTTGGGCGGAGCGCACACCTGCGGGGATCGAAAGAACGATAGCCACGAATAACGATGCCAGCGTCAACTGCAGCGTGTAGGGATAGCGCTCCGCCAGCAATCGCGTGACGCTTTGGTTATAGCGGAACGATGGGCCGAGGTCACCCTGCAGAACGCCTTTCCAGTAGTGGAGATACTGCTCGCCGAGCGGCGCGTCCAGGCCGTAGGCGTGGCGTGTGGCTGCGATATCTGCTGGTGGCGCGCCCTCGCCGAGCATCTGCTCGATTGGATCTCCGGGGACGAGATGGATCAGCAGGAAGACGAGCGAGACGACTAGCCAGATTACTGGCAGGGTGTAGAGGACGCGTTGGAGAAGGGCTTTCGGCATGGATCAGTGATCGGCGACCGGTTGTCGAGCAAGGAACATCGAGCTTCGCTCGACGGACAGCCGAGGGCGGCTGTCCCCACACAATACGACATCCTTAGCACTTAATCTCCCGTTTGCTTAGCCGGCTCCGCTTCGTTCTCGGTGGTTCCTACTTTTTCAATTTTCACTTTGGCGATGCGGTGGCCTTCCATCTCTTCGACTGTATAGCGGTGACCCTCGTATTCAAAGGATTCGCCGAGCTCCGGAATTTGTTGCAGGCGAGCCAGCACGAATCCGGCGAGAGTTTCGAAGCCGGCATCGCGAGGCAGGAGCAAACCGTGCTGGGTCTCGAGGTCGCGGATGTTCACCGCACCCTCCAGTACTAGAACCGACTCATCGGCCAGCGCGGGCTCCGGCGTCGACACATCGAACTCGTCTTCTATGTCGCCGACGAGTTGCTCCAGAATGTCTTCGACCGTGATCACTCCCGCTGTCGAACCGAATTCATCGACCACCACGGCAAGGTGACGTCGGCGCTGCTTGAATTCCTCCAGCAATTCGGAGAGAACTTTGGTTTCGGGAACAACCAGAACGTCGTGCATGATCTGTCCGATTTGCGTGCGCGCGATGCGCGAGGCGACGGGTTGGCCGAGGTTCGCCAGCCGCAGCCGCACCCAGCGGACAAGTTCTTTGTAATACAGCACTCCGACGATGTGCTCGGGGCCGCGCTGCGGATCGTACACCGGAATGCGTGATTTCTGGCCTTCCACAACCCGGTTCAAAGCATCGTCCACGGTCAGGTCAGAAGGCAAGGAAAAGATATCGGGTCGCGCAATCATGACTTCTCGGACAGTGATGCTGTCGAGCTCGATGGCATTGTGGATCATTTCTTCCTGCGACGCCGGGATCTGGCCGAACTGCCGGCTGGCAGTGACGATAAGCTTGAGTTCGTCGGGGGAGTGGACAGCGCCTCCGCGGCGAGTTTCACGCGCACCGAAAAGCCGCAAGACCAGGCCACCGGAGCGGCGCATAAAAAAAAGCAGGGGGCGCGTAAGGGTGAGGAAGGCTTCCATCGGAGCGGCCACGGCAAGTGCAATCTGCTCGGCCCGCTGCAGAGCCAGTGTCTTCGGCACAAGCTCGCCCAGCAGCACATGCAAGTATGTGATCAGACTGAAGGCAATCGCAATGGCGATGCCGTGCGCATAAACCGCCGCGTGCGGGACTTCTTGAACGAAGCGGAGCGTTCCCACCAGGCTGGCGACCATGGGTTCCCCGATCCAGCCCAGAGTGAGGCTGACCATGGTGATTCCCAATTGAACACCATTGACTACCTCGTCGAGATGCTGATGGAGGCGTTGTACGACGCGGGCGCCGATGCGGCCGGAGGCAATGAGCTGCTGGATGCGGGTATCGCGAATGCTGACCAGGGAAAATTCCGCAGCTGCGAAAAACGCATTCGCTGCCACCAGGAGAAGGATTAGAAGCACCCGGAGCAGCACAAAGGCGATCATGGATGCGTAATTCTAACATTCTAAAAGGGGCTTGAGCTCTAGGAACCGTATTCGAAGAGACCTGAAGGATAGTAGTGAGGGGAAAGGTTCTGCCGACTCGGCGTCCGAGGCACAGGCCATTGCCTTCCTTTACACTTCAAGCCTGCTTGCCCCAAGTTATGAAGTTAGTATCTTCCGCGATTCGCGATCGCACATCTCAATAGTTTCGGCTTTTAGGATATATGAAGCACTCGAATGCGCCCGAGTCCTGATCCGGGAATATCTGAGAAAGGTCCTATCAGTAAGAAAACGCTATTGATCCCCCCCGCTCGCAATGCAGTCTGTTCTGACTTCGTAACGCGCAGCGATTTCTTGTTCCGCAGGATGAATTTTGCGCCACACTGCCGAGAGTTTCGTTGGGGCACCCCCGTACCTCTCAAGTCTGAATCCATTTTAGGACGTTGACCATTAGTTCTCAGCGGGTAATCCGCGAAATCCGACTCCGTCCCGCCGCCCGCGCAGGACGGGAATGCGGATTGTGGAGGGTTCCATGTGTGCATTCTATCTTGCCGAAAGAAAAAACCACCCCTCTCCCATACCTTCGAATGCAAGGCCAGTAAGATTCGTCAAGGGAAATGAGGTCCATCACACTGATGCGAAGCTGGGTGGTCTTTTGCTTGTGGTGCGGGATGGCCGTCTTCGTAAAATCCTGCGAGTCATCGAATCCCAGCCGTCTCTCAAGATTCATGAGTTGGCGATCGAGTGCAACTTGAGTCCGTCACACCTTCAACACCTCTTCAAACAAAGCACGGGATTTGGCTTGGGCGAGGTGCTCACCGAACAGAGGATGCAGCATGCAATCAAGTTCCTTGCACATTCCACTTTGAGCATTAAGGAGATCGCCTCTACCGTTGGTTATGAACATACTTCGAGTTTCTCGCGCGCGTTCGAACGGCGCTTCCGGCAGACGCCCAGTTCCTACCGGCAAGCGCAGGATCCGGACAACGCCGCCAGCCAGGAACTGCAGAAATTCGGCTAGTAAGTCGTTATTTCTTAAGAGGAAACGTGCTGGAAAAAGAGTAAGGGAAGAAGAACCGTGTCGACATCGCAGATCACAATGTCATTTAACAGATCTAATACAACAACGGGGCACTACCGACGAGTTTCAAGCGCCTTTCTCTCCCAGTCTCTTGGAGCCCTCAAGGCTTTTTGACAGATTGTCCGCCAGAGAACTGAGAGTCTTAGCGGGTTGCGAAGGCTCAAGTTCTCCGATCTCTCGGCTGAAGTGCGCCCGCAATTCGCTGCTGGCGCGTTTGAGTTCGGCCACGAACCGCCCGACAATCTTCACAATCTCCGGGAGTTTTCGTGGCCCAAACAGGAGTAGCACCAGGAACGCAAGAAAAATCATGTCCCCGGAGAAACCTGAATCCATAAATCACCCCACTGGAGCCAAAAATTTCTCCCCATGCGATCCATCGAGTTGGAGCAGGACCGGGGGAAGTTCCCTCTCGCGTCGCAAAGGTCCGAAAAAATGGCACGTCCCCACGGTTACCAATTCGTATCCTGTCCAAGAAACAGCGATTGGGCCCCGCCCAAATCCATAGGTCACCCCACCGTGGTAGAACGCGGAGAACGACGACCCGGGGTGCCTAGGCCTTTGGTTTTATACCGGGGTATTGTAGGTATGTTTCCCACCAAAGCTCGCGCATGGGCAATAACCGAATCGCAATTAAGCGAGCGAGGTTGCTGAGCCGGCCGGCCTTCTGCAAAAGCCTCCACTTGGCGCTCAAGCTTCACGCTGCCGCACTCCGGACACCTGGGCCTCTCCCGGTGCAAGACAATACGCTCAAAACGGTAGTCGCACTTCTCGCACACGTACTCAAAAATCGGCATGGCTTATTTACCTCTTTGAAATAGCTGTGGTGGAATATTGATCGAATGCCAAGGCTGCATGGAACATGTTGTCGTTGAGGTGCTGGGAGTTATTGAGTTGCCGCAGCGTCTTGAAAAGGTAATAGGGAGTCTGAGTCAAATTGTGCTTGGTCATGATCGGGTCACTCATGAGCCATGTCAATTTCTGCAGCTTGATGGTCTCAGTGCAGGGTGTTCCTCCCCTCCAAGTAAGCACTCCAGTTTCATTGAGGCTGCTCACAAGCTGGTTGAGGTACACGGCGTTGTTGAGATATGGAACGTTATATAGCAGAGTGTTCTCGTCGGCCCGTCGCTCCCAGGTTTTCAGCACTTCCAAAGCCCGGTTATAGGGCCCGGCGGTCACTTCCAGGCGCAGCATAGCTCCAGAGTCGCCAAAAGGCTCATGATCAAATTGTTCGCGTAACTCCTCGGGAATCACTCCCAGGATTGGGTAGCGCTCCAGAGGTTTGACCACGGGGTATACGCCGAAGGCATCGGTGTGCGAGTGGGCGCCATCGGTCGTGATCAGCATCGCAAAGCCTGCCCCACCAAAGCCTGGGTCGCCCTTGGCGGCAGCGAGGACCACAAAATAGCGCTGTGAATCCACTCTGGTCCATCGGGTAAGCGCAGCGCCAGCGTCCGCAGCGGGCACCGTGACAAAGAGTCCGTTATCGAACGTTTTGATCTGCAACGTGGTACTCGCATTTTTGTCGATGGGGGTGATGGTAAGGGCTTTCGGCGCCTTCGTATCGTCCAGCTTGTATGTGGATTTTCCCGTCGCCTGCCACTCCGAGCCTTTGTCCGAACTCTTTCGGGAAAGCTCACTCATAACCCCGTTAGATCCGAAGCGCACCCGCTTTGGGTTCATCTGTCCATCTGTGGACGATTGCCAGGTACCACCGATGTCGAAAGTGCAACCGGTCTGCTGTTCCTGTCCGGCGAGAGTAGCCGGGAATAAACTCAAAGATACGAGGACTAGCGGAAATAAGAAGGCAAGTCGCTTCATGGGGGACTCCTTGGAACCCGACAAGATCGTTTAAACGGCAAGAGCGACAAGAAAATGACTGAGGACAAGGGACGGCCTAACTGGCGACTCTTGCCCTCAGCGCATGGGGCTGAGTGCCTCTTATAGGCGACCACCGATCCTCAGCCAGATGTCGGAGGTGGGAGCCGGCTTCCCGCTCAGTTCCCACCTCCAAAGGTACAATCCGATTGCTGCTCGGGCCGCACCAAAGCATGGCAGAATCGTTCTGGCGCAACGCGAATCCAGCCTTCTCCTACGACCTTGCGTGCAGGAGGGTTTGGAATTTCCTCATCCCCTCTGGGTTTTCGTATTTTGCAGTGATCTCCGGCCAACCCTGGGCGCGCTTGAACGCGGCCCACTTCGGCGCGGTGATTGCGCTTTCCCTGTCGATCCGCGCTTGCCGTTCGCCGTTCTCTCGAACCCTCACGGCAAACGGTTTGGTTGGTTCAACCCAGGAAACGGCCTCTCTAATCAGTCGCGGCGGATCAGGCAAGACCCACGAGGTCCACCGGCTATTGTTGTCGTTGATAATCCGTATCATCGAAGCATGAATATCGGCCGAGAAATCCAGCAGAGGATCGTCCAAGCGGAAAAGCTTGAAGCGAATGCTGGTCAGGTCGTACTCGCTGCCTGTCAGGAAGAGCCAGCCCGGCCGCGCGCCATTGCCCTTGGCATAGGCCGCCAGCTTGGCGGGAGTATCTTCGTCCGGCTTCAACGTGAAGGAATACATGAACATGTCGCGGCCCAGATGGTCCCCGAGCAGATCCTGTAGCTGGGTCAGACACGCGATTGACCTTGGGCAATACTTGTCACAACTTGCGTACATAAAGTTGATGATCGAGATTTTGCCCTTGATCAAGTCGTCATAGAACCGCACCGTTTTGCCTTCATGCGTGCGGAACACGCCGTTGCTGTAATAGTTCGGCCCCAGAGAAGCTGCTGGCCGCGACTTATCTGCCACGTGGCAGGAAAGAAAGTCTCGTCGGTTCATGCTCTAACTCCTTTCTTGGAGCCCTTGAGGCCGGGCCGATTGAGCTTGGCCGTTTCGTCAGTCGCTGGCAGTTGTGACAGCAGGGTTATGGCCGGGGTTATGTTCGGCTGCGCGCCCGAATTGGCTTGGCCGTTACCCGTGTTTGGCGTCCCGTCCGAGTAGACTGGAGACGTGACGGTTGAGCTGGGACCGGTGGTGACATCCCAGCGCGTAAGCATCAGGCCATCTTCGTGTCCCAGGTTATGGCAGTGGATCATGTACTTGCCAAACCAGTCGCGGAACTGCAAGAAGATGAGCACCTCATCGTTAGGCAAGATCGGGTAGACGTCGCGCCGACCCTGCTCCAACGGTGGAACCCCTTGACTATTGATGCTGATGATAGCACCGGTCGTGGGGTCGGCCTTAATGTTCCTGCGGTCCAGAACACGTCCCTCTTCCAGGTGGATGTGAACAGGATGCGTCCAGCCTGTGCCAGGGAACCGGTTCCTGATGACCCAAGTTTCAGCTGAGCCCTGTTGTATGCTCGCATCCGCGCGGTTTGGATCAAAGGTTAACCCATTGATGTTAAATACCTTTCCGGTCGGGTTCACCGGATCGCCTTCCGGGCCGACAATATCGTCGTTGAAATTCCAGATCCTGGTTGCGAACAGGTTGTTGGCAACAATCGACTGGATGCTCGGCAAGGTAGTCAACTGCTGCGGCACTTGGCTTTGGTCCGGTGACGGTGGCGGGCCGGTGATGTTAAAAGCCATGACCACGTTGTTAATGTTGACTCCGGGCGCTGGCTCAGGCTCAGGCGCGTTGCCCACAAACTGAGCAGCGACGTTCGTCAGGTACCAAGTCGTACCCGGCGTGGCGTTGGTGAAGTCAACGATCACGTCATAGCGCTGCGAGACGTAGACGGTCAGACCTGTCAGCGTCGGATCGGACGAAGTTTGAATCACTTCGACCGGAGACGGCAGCAAGTTGCCATCTGTGGTCACAACGGTCATTGGCACTGGGTTACCATTGTTGTCAGAGATGTTGAACGTCCAGATGCGCGCCGGACCGCTGTTGAGGAAGCGGAAGCGGTACTTGCGCGTTTGCACGTTGAAGTACGGCTGTATGGCGCCATTGACACAGAACTTGTCAGTGCCGCCGGGAACCGCGTCAGGGGCTGTGGCGAACATCTCGCCGTTTGCGCAGAACAACTTGTCGGTGAAGTTCAGCGGGATATCATAGACGCCATAGGGACCGGGCAGCCGCAGGGCTTGTGGACCCTGGCCGGGGAACTCGAACCCGGTATCAATGTCGTCATAAATCAGATACATACCGTTGAGGCCGCGATAGTTGTTAGTGGCCGTGAAGCTGTGCCGGTGGTCGTGATACCAGTAGGTATGCTGCGCTTCGAGCTGATCGCCGATGGGCGGGAACTCATTGAAGCCCGCATAGACATTCGGGTAGTGATGGTCTTTGAAAAATGTCGGAGGCCAATAATCGCCCGCAAACCCATCGCTCTCGGAAGCGGTATGTCCGTTGTGCAGGTGGGTGGTGTGGTTGTTGTCGCCGAAGCCGATGTTGTTGACGGGCAAATTGTTGTGGAAGCGCACAACAACGGGAACACCGTAAACGTTGAGGAAAGTCGGTCCCGGATAAATCCCGTTGTAACCCCAGCAATAGGTCGGCGGAATGGCGGGATCAAATTGATGCAAGGTCGGTTGAACGGAAATGTTGTACTGGACTAAGGGGAAGAACTGGAACCAATCTTGATGATTGGCGCGCGCGGCTTCGCCCTTGGCGGTATCGGCTGCAAGGGTTGGAAGTGGATTCAGGATCGTCGGAATCGCTATCGGCGGAATCGGAAGTGCCTGGACAAAAGGCGTTGTCGCCGGGCTATGGGTTGGGGCTGGCGCCGCGCAATCCGGCGGCTGCGTTGGGATCGGTGGGAGCGACTGCGCCAATAGTGACTTTCTCGAAGTCAGCATGGTCACTGCGCCTGCGGCGGCACTGGCTTTAAGCATGGTCCTTCTTGTAAAGCCGGACCCCTCGGGCGATTGAGTGCTTTTTTTCTTCTTTGACTTTTCCTGCTTTGTAGTTAACATAGGCATCCTTTCGATCAGGCAATACCCTGCGGGTTCTTGTTCGTTGCCTTCACGATTCCCGTTTTCACGAACGCCTACTGAAGTTTCGGAGCGCAGACTTGGGTTTCCTCCGCCCCTTACGCGTACCACTTCAGCAGGCGAGGCGCGCCACGCTGTTCCTCAAGGCCCGAGTAGGCACTTAGAACCTGGCACCGGTTGTGCGGCCAATGTCTTGATATCTTGATAAGGTCGCGATGTTAAGTTGCTCGAAGTCTACTGTTACTTGCTCGTGAAGTTACAGCCCCCACTTAGGTATGGCGCACATTGTTGAGTAGCTTTACTTATTAGTCAATCAAAGTGTGTTAGCAGATCGTGCTGTTTCTTAGCCGATATTGCTGTTAGTCCCCGCGCTTATGCGACTCCAGCTATGCGTAGAGAAGCTTTCAAATATTTATTATGACGAACGGGAGGGGGAGACTAATGGAGTGAGTCACATCGACGCACGCAGGGTCGGCTTGGCCGCAGGTCATAACTGGAAAATGCAGCCGAGGTGACAATCGTTGGGCAAAATACTGTGACCTGGACCAGCGTCTTGTATTGGCCCTGATTGCAAAGGCAAAGGAAAACTGGTGGGCAGTGCAGGACTCGAACCTGCGACCTCCTGCTTGTAAGGCAGGCGCTCTAACCAACTGAGCTAACCGCCCCTCGTAAGCCGCGACTAAGTCGATTCAAAGCGCGGTTTCAGAAGAAAAGGCCCCGCGGCGGTGGGAATTCAATTGAAGGGCATCCGCACGAAGCACTTGCAGTGAGTATATGCGAGCGGCGAAAAAGCAGCAAACACCGTGACGTTTTTTCGCGCCAAGGTCGTGCGAGAACGGCGTCTTCACGGCCTGCACTTTCACTCAGGCAGACTCGCCCTGCTAGACTGACGCGGTGCGGCGCCTGATCGTCAATGCCGATGATTTCGGATTCACTACTGGCATTAATCGTGCCATTGTCGAGGCTCATACTCGCGGAATCGTGACTTCCTCCACGCTGATGGCCACTGGCCGAGCATTCGACAATGCCGTGAATTCGGCGAAGACCGTTCCCCTCCTCAGCGTTGGCTGCCATGTTGTCTTGATCGATGGCGAGCCGGTTCTTGATGCGAAACAATTGCCCTCTCTTGCTCGAGCGGGCTCCGGCGCCGGCCACTTCCGGGACGGCATGAAGTCATTTGCCGCACGCGCCCTCACTGGGCGCCTGGATCCAGGCGAAATCGAGGCCGAAGCGAACGCGCAGATTCGCAGACTGCAATCGGCTGGGCTGAGCGTCTCCCACGTGGATACTCACAAACACACGCACATGTTTCCGGCGGTGCTGCGGCCACTGTTGCGCGCAGCCAAGGCCTGCGGCGTTTGCGCGATTCGCAATCCCTTCGGCCCAAGCAAGCCTTTACGGTCTAGCGAACTGTTGACGCGACCCAATCTCTGGACGCGATACGCGGAGGTACGAATTCTTCGCGCGCTTTCCGCCAGGTTTCGCGATTCGGCGAGAGCAGAAGGAGTGGCGACTCCCGATGGTACACTCGGCATCGTCGTAACTGGAGCGCTGGACGAAAAGCTCTTCCGCGCAATCGCCGCGCTCACTCCTGAGGGCACGTGGGAGTTCGTCTGCCACCCAGGCTATAACGACAATGATTTGAAGTATGCAAAGACCCGCCTGCGCGAATCACGGGAGTCCGAGCTACGGGTTTTGACTATGCCCGACGCGCGGCAGTTGCTGTTGGATCAAGGCATCGCCTTGATTTCGTACCGGGATCTGACCTCGGACAACGGCAGATGATGAGCTCTTTCCCTGGGACTTACTGGGAGTCGTCGAGAAATGACTTTCGTAACCTTAGACCAGTTGCACCGGCAGCGTATCATCTGAATTAGATTCGATAAAGAATTCAGGCTGGGAGACCTTGATCATGTCGGTTGCAGGGGCAGCGCCGCGCGCGACGTTGGACTTGCGCGTACGTGTCTGGGGCATGGGCGCAAACGATCAGCCGTTCCATCAAAACGCCATAGCCCAGAATGTCAGTTGTACTGGCGCGTGCATTTGCGGCCTCGAGCATGAATTGAAGGTGGGCGACGTCATCGGCGTGCAGTATGAGAAGAAGAAAGCCCGCTGCAAAGTCATCTGGGTGATGGAAGGCGGCGGGATAAAGAAAGTTCAGGTTGGGGTTCAGCTCGTGGTCGACCAGGAATGCCCTTGGATTTCCGAACTGCCGCACGAACTGCGCACCAACATGCCGGTCTCCACTCCGGATAATCGCAGAAGGTTCCAGCGCCACAAGATCTCATTCCCGCTCGAACTCCGCGACGAACGCGTGAACACCCCGATGCGATTGAATGCCACTGACATCAGCGGCAATGGTTGTTATGTTGAGACTGTAATGCCATTGGCGATTTCCACATCGCTGCGTCTCGATTTCTGGATCGATCAGGAACACGTTTCCGCCTCCGCGACGGTGCGCACCCGCGATCCCGGCGTGGGAATGGGTATCGAATTCACAGGTCTCCCGGACGAAGCTAAGGGGCGTTTCCAAGCGCACCTGGATAAGTTAGACCCAGGCCTTTCCAAGTCGGCTCCAAAACCCTCCGAATAGCTCTGCGATACGCCGTTTCCACACAATAAATACACGCCGCGACAGTAGAATGAGCATCCTTTATTGTTTCTTGCCATCGAATTACGGGACTATTGGGAAAGGGCAGAGACTCGCAGAATGAAAATCGGGATCACGTGTTATCCCACATATGGCGGCAGTGGTGTGGTCGCCACGGAACTCGGCTTGGAACTCGCTCAGCGCGGCCACGAGATTCACTTCATTTCCTATGCCCCGCCCATCCGCCTGCGCGGTCAGGAACACAACATTCACTATCACGAAGTCGAAGTATCCCGTTACCCTCTGTTCGACTATCCGCCGTACGATCTCGCGCTGGCGACGCGCATGGCTGAAGTCGCGCAGTTGTACGACCTCGACCTGCAGCACGTGCACTATGCCATTCCGCATTCGGTGAGTGCGCTGCTGGCGCGGCAGATGCTAGGGGACGGTCCCCGGGGACGCCGCCTGCCTTTCGTTACGACGCTGCATGGCACAGATATTACACTGGTGGGATTAGACCGCTCCTATCTGCCCATCACGCGTTATTCGATCAACCAGAGCGACGGCGTCACGGCTATCTCCAACTACCTGCGCGACCGCACGATGCGGGTCTTCGATGTGAAGAAAGAAATTAAAGTCATCTACAACTCGGTAAATTGCGATGTGTACAGCAGGAGCGCGGCCTCGCCAGAAGCGCGGCTCGAGTATGCTCCGGACGGCGAGAAGTTGCTGGTTCATCTTTCAAATTTTCGTCCGGTCAAGCGACTCTCGGATGTAATCGAGATATTCGATCGCGTACGCAAGCAGATGCCGGCAAGATTAATGCTGATCGGCGATGGCCCTGACCGTTCCGTAGCAGAATGGTTATCGGTACAAAAAGGAATCCATGAAGATGTTCTCTTCCTGGGCAAGCAGGATCAGGTACAGGAGAAGCTGGCAATCGCTGACATCCTGCTGATGCCAAGTGAATTGGAATCTTTCGGACTGGCGGCGCTGGAAGCGATGGCATGTGAGGTGGTGCCGATTGCAACCCGCACCGGAGGAGTGCCTGAAGTGATTGAACATGGGACGAGCGGTTATTTAGCCGACGTCGGAGATGTGGATACGATGGCGCGCTACGCTATCGAACTGCTGAAGGACGAAAGCCGGCTGCGGGCCATGGGCAAGGCTGCTCGCGCCGTCGCACAGGCGAGATTCTGTTCCAGCAGGATCGTTCCGCAATACGAGGATTTTTACCGGGGCGTGCTCGATCGCTCTTCGTAGAAGGCCTCTGGAATCGCTCCCGAAGCCTGCAAAAGTGGCAAGCGGATTCGCACCAGGGTTCCGTTGCCTTCGCCGCTGTCGATGGTCATCCGCGCCGTATCCCCATACAAAACATGCAACCGTTCGGAAATGTTGGCCATGCCGATACCAGCGCCCGCGGTGCTCTCCGGTTGCGTCGCCGATATCCCCACGCCATCGTCCTCCACCTCGATGACCAGACGCGACTCAGAAAGGCGGCTGCGCAGATAGATGCTGCCGCCCTCCACCATGGAGGCGAGGCCGTGCTTGATTGAGTTTTCCACCAGGGGCTGCAAGAGCATGCTGGGAACCATTACATCGAGCGATGCGGGATCGAGTTCCTTCACTACTCGCAACTTATCGTTTCCGAAACGAACCACTTCAATGTCGAGATAGTTGTCGATGAATTCCACCTCTTCCCGCAGCGGCACGAAAGAATCGGTGCTGTTAAGCAAACGCCGGAGAATGGTTGCCAGTTTGGAAATCACCTCACGAGCCGTATCCGGGTCGAAGCGCACCAGCGATGAAATCGAATTCAAGGTGTTAAAGAGAAAATGAGGATTGATCTGGTTCTGCAACGCTTCCATGCGCGCATGTAATAGCAAGCGCTCCTGCTCTTCCAGTTTGATCTGAATTCGCACGCTGTTGAAGATCTTGAGCTCAATCCCGATGGCGATTGCGGAAGCCGCATAGATCACGGCCTCGATCCACAGGTTGCTGATGTCGAGGCTGAAAATCGAGTGCGGGAAATACCGTGCCAGTTCGCTCTGCACGAAACGCAATCCGATAATCGTCGTAAAGAACATGATCTGCCAGTCGAACAGGCGCGGCGTGGGCAGATTCCGGCGAATCAGCCGAAAGATGCTTTGATCGATGAATGGAGAAAACGACCAGATGTCGTCCTTGTCGGCGGCCATGGTACGCAGTTGGCCCGCGATGAAACCGCAAAGCACACAGAATGGCAGTGCCGCCCACTCGCCGTGCAGCACGGCCGGAACCCCAAGTAGCGCCCCGCCGAGCGATCCCGCCCAGCGTCCACCGATCACACCCAGCAAGAGAGCGGTTTCAAAACTCAGATCACCGGCGAGAAAACTTTGGGCAGAGAACCGGATCCACACGCCGAGCATGATCGGCAGCGCCATCCACAAGACCAGATAGATCTTCTGCCGAAACTCGCGTTCTTCTCGAAATAAAAGCGACTTAAATTCCTTGGAGCGCACCAGGCTGCTCGACACGGCCGCAGCCACGCCAAGCTTCACCAGCAAATTGATCCAAATCAGCCGAGGTTCCATGCGATTGTGGCGGGCACAGGCCCGTGAGAAAACTGTAGCACGAAGCCGATGACTCTCTTGCGTCAGGAACTTCGGAACAGCCTGCGGAGTCTTAGGAAGTACAATACCTGGTATGTGGTTCGCACGCATTAGCGGAGGACTCCCATGCGCCACATCTACATCGCTTGGCTAGTCGCGTTTGCCGCGCCCATTTCCCCGCAGGCACAGGTGCAAACTCCGCCTCCGCCGCCGCAGACCGCCCGCCAGGCCTTGATCGAGATGTTCCAGGGCAAGAGCGCTGACGCTTTTGAGAAACACCTGCCCGAGGTCGCACGCAGCGCCTTGATCCGAAAAGGCGAGACCTCGGAGACGTCTCTGGTGCAAACATTTTCCATGATGGGTCACCAACTTATTGCTGGAGGCCGACGCGTCGAAACTTTCGATGTGGGACCGAACCTCTTGATATCGGAACAGGAAGATGGCAAGCAGAAGGTTGAAGTGACGGTCGAGCACGATTCTCTCATGGGCGAACAAGACGAAATTGAAGTGTCGATACACGCTTACAGCAACGGAGAACCGCAGTTTCTCCCCGTCATTCCCCGCTTCATTTTCTCCATGACGGAGGAAAAAGATATATGGCGATTGAGTGAAGTCACGGTGGCCACGCACATTCCGCTCACCGATCCGGACTACCTGAAAGGGGTACGCAAGAAAGCGGACGAGGCGGACGAAAACATGGCGTCAAGTCGCGTCACTATGATCGTAGCGGCCGAAATGAGCTACGCATCCACGCATCCTGAGCGCGGCTACACGTGTCATCTGGCCGATCTGTTTGATAAAGCTGACACAACTGGCACCCCGCCTCAGGTGCCCGGCGGTCGCCGGCCCGAGTTATCCGGTGACGAATCGAATGGATATCATTTCTCCGTCTCCGGTTGCGATGGCAGTCCCGCTCCTAAATTCCAAATCACCGCCGTTCCAACCGAATCGGATTCCGGGATGAAGGCTTTCTGCTCTGACGAATCTGGGAGAGTCCGATTTGACGCGAACGGAAGTGGCACCGCATGTTTGAGCGGAGGAAAATTTCTCAACCAGGCCACGCCCGTTCTCCCCGGTCCGACGGACTAATACCCCCGAACGGCGAAAACGGGGTCGCCGAATTCATTTGTTCGTCAGAAAGGCTCGCAGATCGCGTCCCGTCATCTCTTTCGGTTCATCGACGCCGAGCATTCCGAGCATCGTTGGGGAAATATCCCGCAGCGAGCCGTTCGGTTTCAGCGTGAATTGCTTGGCATCTTCGGCGACTACGATGAAGGGCACAGGATTGGTAGTGTGCGCCGTGTGCGGTCCGCCGGTCGCGGGATCGATCATCAACTCGGCATTGCCGTGATCGGCGGTGATGAGCATGGCGCCGCCCTTCGCGCGAACCGCCGCTTCGAGGCGGCTCAGGCATGCATCCACGGTCTCGACGGCTTTTATCGTAGGATCGAGCTTGCCCGAGTGCCCGACCATATCGGCATTGGCGAAGTTTACGATGATCACATCAAAGGTGCCGTCTTCCGTGGCCTTGACAACTGCGTCGGCAATTCCGCCGGCGCTCATCTCCGGCTTCAGATCGTAGGTCGCCACCTTCTGCGACGGCACCAGCACGCGTTCTTCGCCAGGAAAGGGCTGTTCCACGCCGCCATTGAAGAAGTAGGTGACGTGGGCGTATTTTTCGGTTTCGGCAACGCGCAGGTTGCGCATGTTGAGATTGCCCATTACGTTCGCCAGAATGTTCGCCATCGACTCCGGCGGGATCACCACAGGCAGGCTGAAGTTCTTGTCGTACTGGGTCATGCAAACGTAATGCAGATTTTTGGGGACGCGGTCTCTCGGAATCGTGGCGTCTAGATCGGTCGCGCCTGGAAGATCGCTGCCGCCCTTTGCGCTTAAGCCACTATTACGCGCCAGCGAGCGCGTGATCTGGCGAACGCGATCGGCCCGGAAATTAAAGCAGATACAAGCGTCGTCATCACGAATGGTCGCCACCGGTTGTCCGCTCTTATCGGTGCAAACGAAGGGCACGACGAACTCATCGGTGACGCCGCGGTTGTAAGAATCTTTCATCCCCTGCACGGGATCGGCACACTTTCCGCCTTCCGCGTCGCCGAAGACCATTGCATTGTGGGCCTTCAAGATGCGCTCCCAGCGCCGGTCGCGGTCCATCGCGTAGTAACGGCCATTCACCGTAGCAATCTTGCCGGAGTTGTACTCTCGCATCTTCTGCTGCAACTGTTCGAGATAACCCGCTCCGTTGGTGGGCAGCGTATCTCGGCCATCCATAAAAGCATGAACAAAAACACGATCCACGCCATTCTGCTTTGCCATTTTCAGCAAAGCGTAGAGATGAGCTTGTTGCGAGTGCACGCCGCCGTCGGAGAGCAGCCCGAACAAATGCAGTCTGCGCTCGCCAACACGGGCATGCTTCATCGCGGCGAGCAGCACCGGATGCGAAAAGAATTCGCCGTTCTGGATCATCAGGTCGATTCGGGTGATGTCCATATGAACGATGCGGCCGGCACCGATGTTGAGATGTCCAACCTCGCTGTTGCCCATCTGCCCTTCAGGCAAGCCGACAAAAGGTCCACTGGTGTGAATCAGCGTGTTCGGATATTCGCGCAGCAGCCGGTCGTAAGTGGGCTTGCGCGCGAGTGCGATGGCATTTGCCTTGGTCTCGGCGCGATAGCCCCAGCCGTCGAGGATGACGAGTACGAGTGGTTTGGGACGAGTCATTGGTCGAAGAGTTCCTGTTCCAGCTTCGAGCGTTCGATGTTCAAGTAGTCTGCAACGTCCGAAAGGATTGCGCTGAGTGTCCCAACTCGCAGGGTCTTGTGGTCAGGCACTGTCACGTGATGCACATAACTGCGATGGCGTGACTGCAAGCGAATATGGCTGCCAAGTTGCCGAGTAGGTTCGTAGCCAAAGCGCCGAAACAGACGGACGAGATCGTGACCGGAAAGATCACGAGGCAATCTCAAGTCGAAATGACCTCGTCTTTAACCGTGTGCAGACGAATCACCGGGGGCGCTGTCCCGTCGTCAAAATGACAGTGGACGGCCTCCCTCACATTTCGCTTCAAATCCTCGAGGGTGTCCGCCTGCGTGAAGATCGAGTGACCGAGAGCGCGGGCTTCGTATCCGCCTTCGGGCGACTCTTGAACCGAGAAGATGATCTCACTATCGGGCATGGGAGCGATTATAACGCCTATTGGGGCAAGCCGCGCCGCCCTACCGCGGCCTTACTTCTGGGGCGAATCGGTTTTGTCCTCGGCCCGCTTGAGGGCGGCGTCGACTTGCGCCTGAATCTTCGGATACACGGCTCGCATCGTTTCCGCCGTCACCGCGGGCATCTCGTGAAGAAACTTCTGTCCCGTTGGAGAACTATAGAACGCAGTCAGGGTGTCGATATCGGATTTCGTGAAGTGCCGCTGATAGACGGGAACCATGTCGTTCAGCATGTCGTTCAAAGGAAAATTCTTCAGGAATTCCTCTGACTGGCGGTCCATGCGCGAGAGGTCGGCGTCGGAGATGTCCGGATGCCGCTTCTTGACCTGCTCGCGGCTTAGGGTTCGCATCTGTGCAAACAACTGTTGCATCATCTGAGCCATCTGCTCGCGGCTTGCCATGACATCAAAGAGCTTCTGGATGTCCTCTTTCGAGGCTGCATCGGGGGCGACCGATACGGTCGTCTGCCCCGCGCACATCCCTGCGCAAATCCACAACCCCAGCAGGAACGCTCCTAGCAATGATTTCAAAGTCATAAAGACTCCTCGCCGCAATGGTGTGCTGCCTTACCTCGCTACCAGATTACCTCAACAGGATATGCTGCAAATAATGGATCAGAGGTTACAATCGGAATCTTCTCGTTCAGGCTCTGCGCGATCAGAATGCGGTCAAACGGATCGCGATGGTGCAGCGGCAGTCCTTCCACACGTTTCACGTGATCGAATGTGATTTGAAGGACCAAGACTCCGTTTGCTTTCAGTTTCGCGGATAAGTAATCGCCCACAGGTGTGGGAATAGTGAGTTTGCCAACTTGGACCTTGGTGATAATCTCCCACAGGCTGGCTACGCTGATCCAGACGTCGGCCCCAGGTAGAAGGGTTTGGACCCTTCGAGACAGCTTCTCCTCGTCCTGCAGTCCCCAAAGCAAAACGTGTGTATCAATGAGAATTTTCATTACCAGAACAAATCTTCAATCTCCCTGGGCAACGGATCGTTGAAGTCATCCGGAACCACGAATTCGCCTTTAGCTGAACCGAGCTTGAACTTGGGGCGGGAAGATTCGATGGGCACCAGCTTTGCCACCGGCTTGCCTGCTTTGGCGATTACAACTTCCTCGCCGACGGCAACTCGCTCCAACAGGCGAGACAGGTGAGTTTTGGCTTCGTGGATGTTGACTTCCATGAGCTTATTTTAGCTAAGTCATGGACTAAGTCAATTATATTTTCTATCCCTTATAATTCAGCGCCTTCAATCCCAGGAATCGAGCGGATGCTCCCAACTCCTCCTCAATCCGCAGCAACTGGTTGTACTTGGAGATGCGGTCAGTGCGCGATGCCGATCCAGTCTTAATCTGCCCTGCCCCCGTGGCGACGGCGAAATCCGCGATGAATGTGTCTTCAGTCTCGCCAGAACGATGCGAGATCACCGACGTGTATCCGTTGCGGCGCGCCAGGTCGATTGCATCCAAAGTCTCACTGACCGTGCCGATCTGGTTCAGCTTGATCAGGATGGAGTTGGCGATTCCCTTTTCGATTCCTTCGCCAAAAATCTGAATGTTGGTGACGAAGATGTCGTCGCCGACGAGCTGAATCTTGCCGCCCAATTCTTTGGTCAGGTTCTGCCAGCCGTCCCAGTCGTCTTCGGATAAACCATCCTCCAGCGAAACGATGGGATAGTCCTTCACCCACTTGGCATAGAAGTTCACCATATCGTCGGAACTCTTGGCGGATTTGTCCGACTTCTTGAACACGTATTTGCCATCCTGATAGAACTCGCTGGCCGCTGGATCAAGCGCGATGGCGATCTCCTCTCCCGGCTTGTAGCCAGCCTGCTGAATCGCCTCCAGCACAACTTCGATGGCCTCGACGTTCGACTTCACCGAAGGCGCAAACCCACCTTCATCGCCGACGGCAGTGTTGTAGCCGCGTTTTTTCAGCACTCCCTTGAGCGTGTGGAAGACTTCCACACCCCAGCGCAGCGCTTCGGAAAACGAAGGAGCGCCCACCGGCATCACCATGAATTCCTGAAAATCGACGTTGTTATCGGCGTGCGCTCCGCCGTTGAGGATATTCATCATCGGTGTCGGCAGCGTATTGGCGCCGGCACCGCCAAGATAGCGATAGAGCGGAAGTCCGTATTCCGCCGCGGCCGCGCGTGCCGCCGCCATGGAAACCGCAAGAATCGCATTGGCGCCCAGCCGCCCCTTATTCTCTGTGCCGTCGAGTTCGATCATTTTCCGGTCGAGCGCTCGCTGATCATAAGCATCGAAATTCGCGAGCGCTTCCGCAATCTCACCGTTTACGTTTTCCACCGCTTTGAGCACGCCTTTTCCCTGAAAACGCGCATTATCGCCGTCGCGCAGCTCCACGGCCTCGTGCTCTCCGGTCGATGCTCCACTGGGAACAATCGCCCGGCCAATCGTTCCACTCACAAGCTGCACTTCTGCTTCTACCGTAGGATTGCCGCGCGAATCCAGCACCTCGCGCCCGATGATTGCTCCAATATTCGTCATAACACGCCTGCCATCCTTATCTGAGTCTGAATATGTGACCTGTGAATCGTTGTCCACGCGCACAGCGTACCGGGAGCGCCTGAGTTGAAAGTGAGACGCCGGCCCGTGATAGAGCCGTTGCCCATGTATGTCCTAGCCATTCGCGGATACGAAACTCTCGATTATAGCGGATAAAAACTTACTGCAATGTTACGGGAGTCCACACCCATGGCAGAAGCAGCGCAACATTCATTCATGTGATAAACATCCATGTGATAAAAAGTTGTCTGTACGAAAGGCGGGGTGATGAGAAATTTGACGCGACGGGAAGTGTTGAAGGCGGCGGCTTCGACAGGAGCGGTGACTGCGATGCTAAATCCGTTGCTGGGGAGCGCGGAGATCGAGAAGAAGGTCAGCAGCGTGAGCCAGGCCAAAGTGGTACACACAACGACCGAAGACATCTGCTTTATGGACGCAACGGCGCTTGTGGCCCTGCTGCGAACGAAAAAGATTTCGTCGGTTGAAGTGATGAAGGCGCACCTGGCCCAGATCGCGCGTGTGAACTCGAAAGTAAATGCGATCGTAACCCTTGTAGACGAGGATCAGTTGCTCGCCGAGGCACAGGCGGCGGACAACGGGCTCGCCACGGGCAATTGGCTAGGGCCTTTACACGGATTGCCGATTGGGGTGAAGGATTTGCACGCCACCAAAGGCATTCGAACTACTTATGGATCACCGCTGCACAAGGACGAAATTCCGAAGGGCGATTGCCTGTTGGTGGAACGGGAAAAGAAGGCTGGAGGGATCGTGATCGGAAAGACGAACGTGCCCGAGTTTGGCCTGGGCTCGCAGACTTTCAATCCCGTGTTCGGGGCGACGAGAAATCCGCACGACCTTACGAAGACATGCGGAGGAAGCACGGGAGGTGGTGCTGTCGCAGCGGCTTGCGGCATGGTGCCACTGGCTGATGGCAGCGATTATGGCGGATCGCTACGCAATCCTCCGAACTTTTGCGGCGTGGTGGGACTGCGACCATCGCCGGGACGAGTGCCCAATACTCCGGCGGACTTGGCCTGGCAACCGTTTTCAGTGTCCGGAGGCGTCGCGCGCAACGTCAAAGATCTCGCATATTTTCTGAGTGTGCTGGCTGGACCCGACGAGCGGATACCGATTTCCATTGAGCAGCCCGGGAGCCAGTTTGACCAGCCGCTGGATAGCCGAAGTTTTAGGGGCGTGCGCGTCGCGATGTTCCGCGATATGGGGCTGCCGTGGGAGCCGGAAGTGAAGGAAACAGTACGCGCTCAGGGGAAGGTTTTAGAATCGCTCGGGTGCATCGTGGAAGAAGCGGAGCCCGATTTTCGGGATGCCAACGAATGCTTCCTGAGCTGGCGGCACTGGACAATGGAATCGAGATTCGGGGACATCATTGCCACAAACGGCGATCAGTTGAATGAGTATGTCCATTGGCACGTGGAGGAGGGCCGCAAATTGACGGGGCCGTATTTGGCACGAGTGGAGATAAAGCGATCGGCGCTGTATCAACGAGTGCGTGAGTTCATGGACAAGTACGAATTTTTCGTGCTGCCGGTGAATCAGGTTTTGCCATTCGATGTCACAGAACACTACCCGACAGAAATTAATGGCGTGAAGATGGAAAACTACGTGGCTTGGATGAAATCCGCCTGCTACATCTCGGCTGCAGGGAATCCGGCCGCCTCGGTGCCGTGCGCTTACTCGAAGAGTGGGCTGCCGATCGGAATACAGATTGTCGGACGCAATCACGACGATTGGGGAGTCCTGCAGATGGCGTTTGCGTTTGAGCAGGCCAGAAATTTAGAGAAGAGGAAACCCTTGGCAGTGGGCTGAGTTGGAGTGAGGAGATCAATCGCTCTGGCTATTGGAAATTAAATCGTGCGGCACTCTTATCTTGGCTGGTTCCCTAGCCTGGCGCGGTGTTGTCCCGAGCCCTGTGAAGGGTCTAGAGTCAGAACAACAATTTCGAGATTTCAGGGTTGGAACGATCTGAGGAGGGGTCATGAAGAAGTGGACAGTTCTACCTTGCATCCTGCTGGTGGCGGCCTTGGCTGCAGCGCAGACCAGCTCGCCCGTACCTGCGGGTACGGCTCTTATGGTCAAACTCGAAACAACCCTCGCGACCTTCAGCAACAAGCCCGGCGATCCCTTTCAAGGCAGCTTGACGCAACCCGTAGTACTCAATGGCCAAACGGTGATTCCTGCGGGCGCAAGAATAGAAGGCCGCGTCACGAAAGTGGCCGAGCCGCGCCGCATTTCTGGCAAGCCCACTATCGGGATTCTGCCCGAAGCATTGATCCTGCCGACCGGCGAGCGATTCTTCCTCGATGCCACGCTGGTCGACACGAATGCCGGACGCGATACGGACGTCAACAATGAAGGCGAGTTCAAAGGATCAGGCCACGATCGCCGCGACCAACTCGAAACCGGCGGCGGCACAGCCGGCGGAATGCTGATTGGCGGCCTGGTCGGTGGTCCGGTCGGGATCGTTGTAGGCGGCGTCATTGGGGCCGGCGCCACCGGAGCTCACTACCTCAGCAAACACCGGTCAGCCACGCTGCCCGCAGGCACCACACTCACGATTGAACTCAACCGACCGCTCGCGATGACGCCGGCTGTGGCAAACGCGGGACAATAAAGCTTCTTACTCTTGAATGGCGCCGGAGGCTAACCCCTCCGGCATTTTTTCTGCTCACATTCCCGCTCCCAACTCAGCTTCGCTGAGCAATTCCAGTTCGATCCATCCTTCCATTGGCAGCGCATCCACCGGCAAGCGATTCTGCCAAAGACTGAAGCGCAGCCTCAGTTTACTTGTGGGCGGGATCGCCGCTGGGCCCTTGCTACCGGCACCGGCACTCGAACCGGGGTTCGCCAGCAACCAGATCAGCGGCAATCGAAACTCAAAGTTGCGAAGCAAAGCTGCACGGGCGCTCTGTTCTCCCGGCGTCGAAGATAGGTTCGAAGAACCATCCGATTTAGCTTCCGACGATTCCTCGCAGCCATCCACCTTCCATTGCTTCAGCTTGCGCTCCTCCACTCTCGCGTCGAGCCGTAGAACCCGCCGGGGACGCGCCTCTCCCTTCGCCCACGATTCCAGGTTCGCGACGACATTAAACTCGATATCCGGCACCGCTCCGGCAAAGTCCAATCGGCCGTAGACGAACGTGCTGTCGATCCCGGCATAGACGGAGTCGAGCAGGAACTGTTTTCCGTGCATGGCGCCGGGACGCTGATCAGCAGTGAATACGGCGGCTCCCATCCATTCGAAGTAGCGAATCTTGTCCCCCAGTACGTGGGGATGAATATAAGCCGTCTGTGGAGTGAATGCGGGGCGCACTTCCGCGGCAGTGATCGGTTGCGCCAGATAATCCGGCGGAGTCGCTCCCAATGCCTGATAAACGTTCGAAAGATGTTTGCGGTAGAGTTCGTCAAAATCGCGATCGTTAGCCGAGTGATGCTCCGGCCCGTACCACCAGTTCCAGTCGCTGCCCTCTGCGATCAGGAGCTCTTCAAACGCCAGTTTGCGTTGGGCCTCGGTAGCCTTGGCCGCATGCTGAGCGTAAAATTCGCGCGCGTAATAAACGTAGTCCCAGGAGCGATTGTCCTCGGGCGCGCCGATCCAGACATTGAAGTTCGCATTGATCCACGAGCCCGGCACAATTGAGGGCAACGGGGATACGTTGCGATGCCGGGCAATCGCCTCCGAAATCGTAACCGCTTCGAGGCCGCTCTCGCGCTGCAGGGCGTCGTAGAATCTCCGCAAAAATTCCCGGCCAGACTTTGGATAGTATTCCCAGGCATTTTCTCCATCGAGAATTACCGACACCACGGCGTCGCGACCTTGCGCCAGCACGGGTTGAGCCGCCTCTTTGATATCGCTCAGCAGATGTGCGGCAGCCTCCTTCGGATCCATCCCCGAATAGACGAATCCGATCAGGTCTGAAATAGTGTGATCGCGAAACACCATATGCATGGCGGTGGTGCCATGCTCGTAGCGGTGAATATTATAGAGTCGCTCCGCCAAATGCGCGGGCAACCGGCCATTTCCATCCCGCTGAAAAAACACACCTGTGCTTCGGCCGAGGACACCTTCGTCGGTGGCCATCCATTTAATGCCGAGGCTATGCGCGATCGCGAGCGTCTCCTCCGAAACGCTGCCCTCCGAGGGCCACACGCCCTGCGGCTGCACTCCAAACACCCGCCGGTGAAGATCGAGGGCGCGCACCAGTTGTTCGCGCGCGTCTTCGGGATGGCGAAACCGGTTCTGGGGCAACGGCAGACCCGGCGATGAAGTCGCCCCAGCATTGGTGTCGCAAACTAGAGGAAGAATCGGATGATAAAACGGAGTCGCCGAAATCTCGATCGACCCTTTCTTCGCAGAATTGGCGTATGCCGGCAGAACCTTGGCCAGAAGCTCGCGCTCGCGCGCAATCACAAAGCTCTGATCTTCGAGTGAATAATTCCGCTCTTTCTTGATCAACGCAGCAACGTTCTTGTCTTCCAAAAAGAATTCGTCGAACCAGGCGATCTGCGAAAGCACCTGCAGGTCGGTGAAGTGCTGGGCCTCGAAATATTTCTCGGCTTTTTCGGCTACGTAGTCGTGCTCGCGAAACCTCTCCCGCAACTCCCAGTAGCGCGGATAGCGCCCAATCACGTTCGTCGGGTTCGCCTGAAAAAGATACTGCAAAGCGAATTGCCGCTCAGCCGGCGTCAAATCTTTCGCCGGCTTGGCTGCAACCTTCAAAAACGGATCCTGGGCCGTGCCCGCCACGTAATCCTGAATTTGAGTGACGAGCGACGGCACCAGGTTGAAGTTCTGATGCACATTGGGGAATTCGTCGAGCAGTTTCACCATGCCGTAATAGTCCTTGAGCGCGTGCAGGCGCACCCAGGGTAAACGATATTCGCCCGTCACCAGATCTTTGTAGAAAGGCTGGTGCTGATGCCAGAGAAAAATCAGACGCAGGGCGGGCATGGCTGGAAAAGTCAGTCTAGCATGGGGAATGTACGCCCTAGCCGCACTCAAGGACATGCTTCGCGATTCGCTGGTCGGGACGAAGGCTACCCCTCTCCGATGCGACGTCTTTAAGATTACGGTCTCTGCTACCAGTCTTCCCCGTCCACTTCCGGTACACTAGAACTCGGAAAATGCCAGAAACCTCCATCCCGGCCTCTGACCGTATTACGCTCCTCTCCGATCAGGATCTCTACCTCTTCAACGAGGGCAGCAACTATCGCATGTACGAAACCGTCGGCGCGCACCTGGTCTCGCGTGACGGCAAAGCAGGGGCAGTCTTCAGCGTATGGGCGCCCAACGCGCGACGGGTTTCCGTGATCGGCAGCTTTAACGAATGGAATACCAAGTCGCACCAGCTCGTTCCTCGCAGCGATTCCGGCATCTGGGAAGGCTTTATCCCCGGAATAACCAAGGGTGCGCTCTACAAATTCCACATTGAGTCACGACAGCACGGTTACCGTGTGGATAAAGCGGACCCCCTCGGCTTCTTGCACGAAAAACCTCCCCGCACCGCGTCCGTGGTGTGGGACCTCGACTATGAGTGGGGCGATCGCGATTGGATGGAGAAGCGCGCTGCCCCCAACTCCCTGCACGCCCCGCATGCAATCTACGAAGTTCACCTCGGCTCGTGGATGCGCGTGCCCGAGGAGAACAATCGCCCGCTCACCTACCGCGAGACCGCGCCCCGCCTCGCGGAGTATGCCGTGCGCATGGGCTACACTCACGTCGAATTCATGCCGGTGATGGAGCATCCTTTCTACGGCTCGTGGGGATATCAGACCACGGGCTATTTTGCCCCGACATCGCGCTATGGCGCGCCGCAGGATTTTATGTATCTGGTGGATTACCTTCACCAGCACGGCATCGCGGTCATCCTCGATTGGGTGCCTTCGCACTTCCCTTCCGACGCTCACGGACTGTCCTATTTCGACGGCACTCATCTCTACGAACACGCCGACTCGCGGCAGGGCTTTCACCCTGACTGGAAGACCTACATCTTCAACTATGGGCGCACCGAGGTGCGCAGCTTCCTGATGTCGAGCGCCATGTTCTGGCTCGACAAATATCACGTCGACGGCCTGCGCGTGGATGCGGTCGCGTCCATGCTCTACCTCGATTATTCCCGCAATCCGGGTGAGTGGATTCCAAACAAGTTTGGCGGGCGGGAAAATCTGGATGCCATCGATTTTCTTCGCCGCTTCAATCAGGAGGTCTACAAGGAACACCCTGATATTCAGACCACCGCGGAAGAATCTACTTCCTGGCCCATGGTTTCGCGGCCAGTCTACCTCGGCGGCCTGGGTTTCGGTATGAAGTGGGATATGGGATGGATGCACGACACGCTCGAATATTTCAAGCAGGATCCCATTCACCGCAGATACCACCACAGCAAGCTCACCTTCCGTATGCTGTACTCGTTTCATGAAAACTTTGTGCTGCCGTTGTCGCACGATGAGGTCGTCCACGGCAAGGGATCGCTCATCGGCAAGATGCCCGGCAACGAGCACGACCGCTTTGCCAATTTACGTCTTTTGTTTGGTTATATGTATGCGCAGCCCGGCAAGAAACTGATGTTCATGGGCGATGAGTTTGGCCAGGTTCGGGAGTGGGCGCACGACACCAGCCTGGAGTGGGATGTGCTTCAATATCCAGTTCACAGCACTTTGCAGAACTGGGTGAGAGAGTTGAACCGGGTTTATCGAAGCGAAGCCGCCTTGCATGAGCTCGATAACGATCCCGCAGGTTTCGAGTGGGTGGATTGCAACGACAGTTTGACCAGCACGATTTCTTTGTTACGCAAAAGTGAATCCGCCAGAGAGACCGTCCTCATCGTGTGTAACTTCACACCGATTCCGCGCCTGGGCTATCGCATCGGCGTTCCAAAAGGCGGCTACTGGCGCGAACTGCTGAATAGCGATGCCTTGGATTACGGCGGAACGGGCGCTGGCAACCTCGGCGGAGTGAATGCGGAAGACGTGCCGGCGCACGGCCGGCCCTATTCGCTGAAACTCACACTGCCGCCGTTGGCGGCGCTGTTTCTGAAGGCGGGTTAGATCGATGGACACCCACCAGATGAGATAGCATGGAACGCTGGACTAAGCGCCCGTGAAGATCAAGACAATTATCGTGGCCGCTGGAATAGCTCTTATCGGTTTCGCTGGACTCCGCGTGTACGGTCCTTACCGCACTGAAAGAACTCGCGCTATCGCTCGGTCTTTTCATGGAAGCCCGTGGCTCCTGGGCCAGCCTTTGACGATAGAGCATAAGGCGTAAGTCGGGCTAGGGGCATAAGCCATAAACCCACCTTCTACCTTACCCCACTATTCTGCGACGATACGCTTCCGGAGTCTCAATCAGAAAAGTCGTTTGACCAGCCAGCACCAACAGATCCTCATCGCCGCTTATCAGCAGATCCGCTCTGCCGCTCTGGGCCAGATCCAGAAAAGCTTGGTCTTTTGCGTCGCGGCACACGACCTCACATCTTTCTCTTGGCTCAATTACATCGCAGTAAGGAAGATACTCAGCCAACAGTTCCCTACAGTCGGCAGCGGAAAGTGCAAATTTTGGGTAACCCAGAACTCGGATAAGTTCCGCTGCGGTCGCACGAGAGAGCAAAGACACGCAGCCGACCTCCCGCCAATGCTGGCACAGCCATCCCAATCGGCCATTTCGAAAAAGCAACGCCGACACCACCGTGGTCGTATCAAAGACTACGCGCCGGCTCACTCCTTTTCGCGCGCCCACTTGACAGCGTCAGCTACATCCTGTTCATTGATTCCAAGTTGGGCGAGGCGGGCGCGCACTTCATCGGCACGGCTTCTTTGCAGCGGACGCAGGATGATGCATTCCCCATCTGTACTGACATCGAAGTAATCCACGCCGCCGAAACGGGTGACCACCGCCTTGGGAAGCGTGATTTGGTTCTTGATGGTCTTCTTTGCCAGCATGATACCCTTATACAAGGAAACAAGGAAATACTACCACACGGTCTCTATTCTTACAATTGCGTAAAAGCCAAGTCTGGGGCCGGAACCGAAGTCTCGGCAACGACGCCGTGCTATTCTTCATTTTTCGCGGCCCCCATGCGGATTCTTACCCGCTATATTCTGCGTGAAGTCACCTCGCACGCCGTGATCGGCGCGGCAATCTTCACCTTTGTGCTGTTCACGCGCGATCTGGGCCGCATTCTCGAACTGGTGGTCCGCGCCAGCGCGCCACTGCCAAGCGTCGCCGAAATTTTCTTTTATACCGTTCCGCTCGCACTCACCTACACCATCCCAATGAGTGTGCTGGTCGGCATTCTTATCGGGCTGAGCCGGCTTGCCGCCGACAGTGAAATCACTGCGATGCGCGCCAGCGGCATGGGCGTATGGGACTTTGGCCGCGTGCTGGCCATCTTCGTCGCTGCGGCGTGGGCGCTATCTTTACTCAACGGACTCTACCTGGCGCCTTGGTCGCTGGCATCGCTGGGACGTCTCGAGGATCAACTGAAAGGCTCACAGGTTTCCTACGAAGTGCAGCCCCGCGTTTTCTACGAAGGCTTTCCGAAGCTTGTGCTCTACGTGCAAGACGTTCGCAGCGCTCAAGGCGGAGCAGTTTGGAATGGCGTTTTTCTGGCGGACATAACCGACGCCGCGAATCCGCGGATCACGCTGGCGCGCGAGGGCATTCTCGTTCCCGAGGGCCAGGATCGCCTTCACCTGCACTTGGTGGAGGGTTCCACACACGAGACCGATCCCGCGAAAGCCGACCATTATCAGATTTCGTCGTTTCAGCAGACCGATATTCCCATCGAACTGCCTTCTTCGGAAAACAAGGCGGAAGAGCAAATCCCAGTCAAAGCAATCGGTACCTGGGTTTTGCGCGACCGCGCAAGGAGTGTCGATCCCGTATCGGCTCGTTGGTATCTCATCGAGTTTCACACTCGCTTTGCATTGCCCACGGCGTGCCTGGTTCTGGCGATGGTTGGAATTCCTCTGGGTCTTTCTTCGAAGAAAAGCGGCAAGTCCGGCGGCTTTGTGCTCACCATCGTGCTGGTGTTCGTTTATTACTTCATCTCTCTGATCGGAGTTTCCCTGGCCAAGCAGGGTCGAGTCAGTCCCACCTTGGGGGCCTGGCTAGCCAATCTTGTATTCTTTGCAGCCGCGTTGTTTCTGTTGTGGCAAGCCGAGCGGCGGCCCATTGCGCTCTCTGCGATCAAGCTGGCCTGGAAGCCCAGCAAGCCTGTGAATGTTCCGGCTCATGAGCGAAGGCCTTGGAAGAGAGATGTCAACGCCTTCGAGCGCGCTTCCACGCGGCGGCGAGTTTTTAGTGCGAGCTTCCCTACTCTACTCGACGATTACGTGCTCCGCGATTTCTTCGTTTACCTGGGGATGATCGTTTCCACATTCCTCGTCCTTCTTTTAGTGTTCACTCTGTTCGAGCTGCTCGGGGACATCTTACGCAACCAAACGCCCGCCTTTGTGGTCGCGGAATATCTGCTCAACGTTGCTCCGTACCTGCTCTACAGCGTTGCGCCACTGATTATGCTGCTGGCGGTGCTGATCACCTTCGGGCTCATGAACCGGTCCAACGAAATCACCGCGATCAAGGCGACCGGAACCAGTATCTATCGAGTCATCCTGCCTGTGATGACTGCGGCCGCGGTGCTCGCCGCTGGATTGTTCCTGGCCGATCAGTTCTATCTTCCCCATACCAACAAGCGCCAGGAAGCGCTGCACAATCAGATCAAAGGGAAGCCTCCGCAAACCTATCTGCGCCCCGACCGCCGCTGGATTTTCGGCCAGCACAACGACATTTACTACTATCAGTTTTTCGATGCCGATCGTGATCAGTTCGCCAATCTCACGGTTTTTGAAATCGATCCCGCCAGCTTTGCCATCACGCAGCGCATCCACGCCGAACGCGCGCACTGGGCTGACAGTATGAACCGCTGGATCTACGAGCAAGGCTGGCGGCGCTCGCTGAACGGAGCCGCCATCGCCAGCTACCACGCTTTCGATGTTTCTACGTTTCCGCAACTGAGCGAGGCGCCGTCCTATTTCAAGAAAGAAGTGAAGCAGTATTCCGAGATGAATTACGAGGAGCTGCGGCGCTACATCCGCGACCTGCAGCAGAGCGGCTTTGACGTGGTTCGCCTTCGCGTGCAGTTGAACAAAAAGCTTTCCTACCCGCTGATCACGCTGATTATGGCGGTGCTCGCCGTCCCGTTTTCCATGTCGGCTGCGAAAAAGGGAGCCATCACCGGAGTCGCGGTAGCAGTCGGAATAGCAGTAGTCTACACAGTGGTTTCGCGATTGTTTGAGGCTATGGGCGATATCAGCCAGTTGCCCCCTGCACTGGCCGCCTGGTCGCCAGACCTGATCTTCGCGCTGGTGGGCGCGTATCTGATTTTAAAAATTCCTACGTAGGAACCGTTCGATCACCGCAACACAATCGCCGCAACACGACTACTTCACCGCAACTCCCGACGGATAGTTAAAGGTTGAGGTCGCGGGTTGCGGGATCAAGGTTCCGCTGGCAGGGGTGATGGCGTATTGCGAAAGAGTCGCAGCGTTAAGATTCGAGACGAACATCCAGGAGTCGTCGCTCCGGATTGCAATCGAGGTCGGTCCCGAACCTGTGGCGATAGCCGCTCCAGTGAATGCCGTCAAGGATCCGTTCGAGGCACTAATCCGGTAACCGGAAACCTGGTTCGATCCTGTATCCACGACATACAGGAAATTGCCGTATGCATCCTCGGCCAGAGGCCCGGGATTATCACCCGCGGGAAAGGGAGAACCCGTGACCGTTTGCAGATGGTAGTCAGCAGTTGGGCAGTTGTTCGCCAAGGAGACCGCGTTGCAGATTGTATAGGCGCTGACACTGTTATTAGGAATCGCGTTCGACACGTAAACGAATCGGTTGCAGGGATCGACCGCCACGCCAGAGGGCACGGTGCCGGTTGGAACTCCCAGTGTTGCCGCAGTCGGAACCAGAGTGAGGCCACCAGTGGATGAAACCAAATAATTCAGCAACACATAATTGACGGAGTCGGCAACATAAAGATTTTCAGTCGTGGGAGCTGTAAAGCCCGAACAAGGGGCAAACTGTACCGGGTAGACAGTTGAAGTCACTGCCAGGGCTGATGCGCTGGGGGCTTGCCCGCCGGGCTGGTTGGGGAGGGAAGTAGCCTTGCCCACCTCGCTGAGGCCGCCATTGCTGCCGATTGAGAAAACCGAAACCGTCCCTACGCTACCCTGCGCTACGAACAAAAACTTGCCCGCCGAATCAACCGCGATCGCTACAGGATTTGTTACAGAGGCGGTGCTGACGGAAGATAGCTTTCCGTCGGAGGCTACCTGATACGAAGTAATACCGGTTTGGCTGGAGGGCAACACCGCATTCTTTTGCACGATCACAAAGGCGAATGTACCCGCAGGATTCAGAACGACCTGCGTCGGCAGTCCCGGGGTCGGAGGACCGTTGACGTTATTGATCTGCGAAAGGTGACCATTGCCAAGATCGAGGCTGAAGGTCTGCATCACCGCTGATCCCTGCGTTGGCACAACCACCAAGCCATTGTTGGAGGCCGAGTACGTGTTGCTGCAAGCCATCGTGAAGCCGATTGCAATCAGAACCAGAATCGCCACAATCCTAGTAAACCGTGTCCGCATTCTTCGCTTTCTCTCCTGTGAGCGTGCCGATGGGTTCTCCGGGCAGGAACCAGCCGGATGTGAACACAATTTGAAGGCGTGAATTGCCATCCACTTATGTATCAGGAATGCCCGGGAAGAGCAACTTCACCCGGCACTCATTGGAACCGCAGAGAGGGCCACGAGTTGCCTGGGAAAAGCTGTGGCCAGTGGTCAGTTGCCAGTGCTCGGCAAAATCCCAGCAGCGCACTGATCACTAGCCGGTGATCACTAACCACTGATCACCGGCCACTGATCACTGATACCGGAACGGCTTCGAGTGCTTCCTTGACCCCAGCGTCCGCTGGCATTAGAGGCAGATTGATCTCGACCATCAGTCCACCCTCGGCCCGGTTCGTCGCCGAAACACGTCCGCCGTGGAAGCGTACCGCGCGTTCGGTGATCGCCAAGCCTAATCCAACTCCCCCGGTCTGCCGGCCACGGGCATCGTCCAGGCGGTAGAAGGGCTGAAACAATTTTTCCAGCGCATCCGGTGGCACGCCATCGCCGCAATCGGTAACACAAACCACTGCTTCCTCCCGGCCGGCACTTTCCCTTTTCTGCAGATGAATCTCAACGGTCGTGCCTTCGCGCGTGTAACGAATGGCATTGCGCACGACATTCTCGATTGCGCTGTGTAGCAGGGACGCATCCCCGCGCACTCCCCAACTTCCCGCGGGAATCTCGCTGTGTACGTGGCAATGCCTCGCCTGCGCCTCGAACTCGGCATCTTCGGCGACGCTGAGGACAATTTCGTCCAGCAAAACCGGGCTGGAGGGCACGCGTTGCTCGCCATCTTCCATGCGCGCCAGGGTCAACAAGCGGCCAATCAGTTCGTTGAGGCGGCCGGCTTCGAGCTCGATGCGCTCGAGCATGGTTGCGCTTTCCGGACCGGAGCGCTGCCGCGCCAGCCCCAGCGCCACGTTCAATCGCGCAAGCGGAGATCGCAACTCATGGGAAATATCATTGAGCAGTCGCGACTGCGCCTTCACTAAAGATTCCAGGCGGCCCGCCATAGTGTCGAAGTCGCGGACGAGGCCTGCAATTTCGTCCTGCCCTTTGTTGTTGGGATCGCCCGCACGGGCTGTGAGGTCGCCCGCAGCGAGCTGCTGGGTCGCCGCTCGCAAACGCGTGACCGGCTTGGTCATGTACCACGACAAGAAATAGCACACTATTCCTGAGGAGAGCACAGCGATGATCAAACCAGGCATCGGTATTCCCCACGGTCCAAAGAAGACGCGCGGTCCAGGAGGCAGTTCCATCGCGATGGTGTAAAGGTGGCGACCATCGTTCGATGCCCTCGACTCGGTCAGGATTTGCGGCCGCGGAAAAACCATTCCTGGATGCGGCGGCAGTGGCCGGCCCGCAGCAACATGCTCCGCCCAGCCGGGGCTTGATCGCCCTGAAATCTCCATTCCCTGATCGTCGAAAACATAAGCCCTGACATGCTGCTTCATCTGCAGATTTTCCAGATACTCGCGGGCCTGCTTTGTACCACCACTTTCATAAGCTTCGATGGACTCGGAGAGCGTGGTCGAGCGAAGCGTCTCCCAGGTCGCATTACGTTGCGGCCGAAAAGCCAGCATCACCAGAATGGCGAGGACGATAAACAGGGCCTGGGCCAACCAGAAGGAAATAAAAATTTTGAGAAACAGGCTCTTCATGGCGCGGTTTTAACCTTCTCTGGAGCCTTCTCGTCCGTCTTTTCCCGTGGTCGCGCAAAGATGTAACCCACGCCCCGAATCGTCTTGATGTGTTCGTCGGCGTCGGTGTCGCCAAGTTTCTTTCGGACTTTGCTCACGTGCATGTCGATGCTGCGATCAAAGGGAGAGAACTTGCGGCTGAGCACCGCGTTCACCAAACGCTCTCGCGGAACCACCCGGCCGGCTTCACGCAGCAACACTTCCAGGAGATTAAATTCCACCGAGGTGAGGTCGACTAGCTGACCATCGCGGCGAACGCTGCGAGTTGCCGGATCGAGTTCGATCTCTCCAACGCGGACGATGTCCGGCGCGGATGGAACCGACTTATCAGTGCGCGTACGCCGCAGGATTGCACGAATACGGGCAACCAGCTCCCTCGGATTGAAAGGTTTGGGCAGATAGTCGTCGGCGCCGATCTCGAGTCCCACAATGCGGTCCACATCCTCTCCGCGAGCCGTCAGCAAAAGCACGGGCATGCGCGAGGTGGCGCGGATTCTCCGCAGCACCTCGAAACCGTTGATGCCGGGCAACATAACATCCAACACCACCAACAAGTGGCCGCCGGCGGTGGCGCGCTGCAAGCCGCTCTCGCCGTCATGCACGCAATCCACCACGAAACCCTCGGCCTGTAGGTACTCGCTGACCAGGGTGCAAAGTTCAACATCGTCGTCAATAACCAGAATGCGTTCCATCTTCGTAGACTTCATTGTTATTGTGCATCAAGCAACGGGTCGCGCGCGGTAAAGAATTGTCAAAATACTAAACCGCGTCTGCAAACTCAGAGTTTCCCCATTTGACAAAACTTTACTCGGATTGACGGTCTTTTTACTACCTTTTCCTGCGGGTCGTGTTTCTATAAGGGTACGGAAAACTCTCAGGTTCCGGAAGGAACCGATTGCCAAAATTGAAAACTGAGAGATCAAAGCTAGGAGTAACAACGCTTATGAAATCAATTCGTTTTCGGTTCCTCGTAGCGGCTCTGGCCGTGCTGTTGGGCGCTGAAATCGCCAAATCACAAACTGCCGATTCGACTCCGCCCCCGATGCACATGCATGGGCATGAATTCGGTCTTGACGGCCACATGATGGAGTTCTTCGCCAAGCAGTTGGATATTACGGACGCTCAGAAGACGCAGATGAAAGCCGTCCTGCAAAAAGAGCACGCCACCATGAAACCGCTGATGCAGCAGGTTCACCAGATGGACGAGCAGCTCAAGCAATATGTGGAAGGCGCCTACGATGAAGCCAAGGTGCAAGGCCTGGTCGCGCAGCAGGCGCAGACCCTGGTGCAAGTGAAGGTTCAAGAGACACGTATTCACAATGAGCTGTACCAAATGCTCACACCCGATCAACAGGCCAAGCTAAAAGAGATCGAGGCGAATCGCGAGGTGCGTATGCAGCAACGCATGCAGAACGCTCCGGCGAACGACTCGCACGAATAAGTTTGCAACGGCGCGGGGTTGGGTTTTTCTCCTTGATCCGCCCCGCGCAAAACGGCGCATCCCCGCCCCCAGGAGTGTTGCCATGGATTTGGCTCAAGTATTTATCTTCGACCTAGGATGGGCGTTCTTCGCCGCCTGGGGGACAGTTCTAGCAGCAGTCAGCGTAGTCGCTTTCGGGGGGGATATCGTCGCATCTTCGGGTAGGGAGACCTCAACCACAAAGGTCACGAAGTCACACTAAGGAACTCCTTGGCACCTCCTGAGGCTTAGGCTGCCTTGAGTAAAGCCGAAAAGTGCCCTTTGTGGTTCGGGCTTTACTTTTTTTTCGCGAAACTAACCCACCCTTCCGTATCGAAACCTGCACCCCACTTTGCTAGAATTTCATCTACACAAGCTGCATGATTCCCAAAAGAATGCGACCGCTCCTGCCCTACCTCAAGCGTTATCGATGGGGATTCGTGACGGGAGTTTTCTGCATTTTTCTGAGTAACGGCGCCTGGGTGCTGTTGCCTCAGGTGATCGGCCATGCGGTGGACGATCTCAATACCGCGGTCACTTCAGCGAAGCTGCTGCATTTTGCTTTGCAGATGCTCGAGGTCGCCGCCGTCCGTGGGATCTTCCTCTTCCTGACACGCTGGATCGTCATCGGCATCTCGCGCGACATTGAGTTCGATCTGCGCAACGATCTGTTCGCCCACCTGGAAACCCTCTCCTACTCCTATTACCAGCGCATGCGCACCGGCGACATCATGGCCCGAGTGACGAATGATTTGAACGCGGTGCGCATGCTGCTGGGTCCGGCGATCATGTATTCGGCCAATACGCTCGTGTTCACGGCCGCAGCTCTATCGTTCATGTTTCGAATCAGCCCCAAACTGACGTTTTACGCCTTTCTTCCATTGCCCGTAGTGAGCATCGTCATACAATATTTCGGGCGGCGGATTCACGAACGTTTCGAGAGAATTCAGGCGATGTTCTCTGACATTTCTGCGAGGGCGCAGGAGAATTTTTCCGGCGCTCGTGTCATCCGTGCCTACGTTCAGGAGGAGGCCGAGATCGCCGCGTTCGAAAGCGCCAATCAGGAATACATTGCGCGCAGCCTGAAGCTGGTGCGGCTTATGGGGATGCTCTGGCCTACGCTGGAATTTATGCTGGGCTTGGCGATCGTGCTGGTGTTGTGGATCGGCGGAGGCGAAGTACTAGCTGGGCGCATGGAGATCGGCGGTTTCGCCGCCTTCAACATCTACATGATGCAGCTTACGTTTCCCATCATCGCACTTGGTTGGGTGGTCAACATTTTTCAGCGCGGCACGGCGTCGTTGGTTCGCTTGAATGAAATTCTGCAGGAGCAACCCGAGATCAAAGATGGAGCAGAAGCCCGCGGTCTGCCAGTGGAGGGCGAAATTGAATTTCGTGGGCTCAATTTTGCATACGACGGAAAATCCGTTCTGCACGAGCTGAACCTGCGCATCCCCGTTGGCACGAGCATGGCGATTGTGGGACCCACGGGCTCCGGCAAAACCACTCTGGTGAATCTGATTCCGCGTATTTACGACGCCGCGCCAGGAACAGTTTTAGTAGATGGCCGACCCATCCGGGATTTTTCCCTGGCATCGCTGCGCAGAAATATTGGATTCGTGCCGCAGGAAACTTTCCTCTTCAGCGAACGCATCCGCGAAAATATTGCCCTGGGTGTAGAATCTGCCACCGATCAGGAGATTCACGATGCGGCCGAAGCCGCCAACATCGCCACCGATATCGAGAGTTTTCCCGAACGATATCAAACCATGGTGGGCGAGCGCGGGATCACCTTGTCCGGTGGTCAAAAGCAACGCACTGCCATTGCGCGGGCTTTAATTCGCAACCCACGCATTCTCATCCTCGACGATGCGCTCTCCAGCGTTGACACTCACACCGAAGATAAGATCCTCAATCACCTGCGTGAAGTGATGCAGGGGCGCACCACCATCTTCATCTCCCATCGCGTCTCCACTGTCCGCAACGCCGACCGCATCGCCGTGTTGCACGAGGGACACATCGTGGAATTGGGTACGCACGACGAACTGCTCGCCTTGAACGGCTACTACTCGGACCTGTATAACAAGCAATTGCTCGAAGAAGAACTGGCCGAAGTCTAAGGCTGGTTACGTGCCAGTCCAAGTTTCCGGTTTGGATTCGGATACTCTTTCCATGCAGCGAGTCGACGCACCTGAGATTCTCGATTCCGACGCGTGCTCCGCATGCGATGTGGAAGTTTCGATGCGTGATATCGGCCGGGTCAACCGATGGTTCGGCGGCGTAGCCACTACTCAGAAGATGGTGGAACGCGCAGCGCGGATTAGCGGCGCAACAAATCTGTCGTTATTAGAGGTAGCGGCAGGCTCCGGTGAAGTTCCGGAGATAGTTCGGCAGAGGCTCTCACGGCGCGGAATCGACTTGGATGTAACGCTGCTTGACCGTGCCTCGTCTCATCTCGCCGCCAGAAATGGCACAGGCGGAAATCACATCCCGAAGAGCCCCCGGGTCGTGGCCGATGCGCTTGTCCTGCCTTTCGCCGATGGAGCGTTCGACCTGGTGAGCTGCAGCCTTTTCGCCCATCACCTGGACGCGCAGCAACTGGCCACCTTTGTTCGAGAAGCGTCGCGAGTGAGCCGCTGCGCCGTGTTGATCAACGACCTGATTCGGCATCGTCTGCATCTGGCGCTAGCTTGGGCCGGCTTTCCGCTCATGCGCAGCCGGGTTGCCTGGCTGGATGGCCTCACGTCTGTTCGTCGGTCTTATCTTCCGGAGGAGATGCGAGGCGTCATCTCATCTGCCTTTCCTGAGACAGTGCCGCAAATTGAGATCTCGCGCAATTATCTTTTTCGTATGGGACTGATTGTGTGGAAGGGCCGAGTGAGCTTTTGAAGTGGAATCGTTAGCGATGGTGTAAGTGCTCTGCGAATCGATCCCGCCTTCAGGCGCCGGATCTCCATCTCGCCGAAGCCGCAAACCTACATCCCCCCCTGTTGTTCGGATGCGATTATTTAGCCGTTCCAAGCTCCCCCGCTTGCATTCGAGACTAAACTGTCCGCCAGGGGATTTTCCCCATACACACTTAAAGGAGAACCACCATGAAACGAATTCTCGCAGTCGCGCTGTTGCTCCTGTCGCTCGCTTCGGTCGCCTTGGCCGACGGGGGCTATCCCCCACCTACAAGGTCGAGCAACTCGCCCGTGGGATCTGCCAGGCCTTAACGGAATGCAGTGCCAAACCGGGAGCAGATGAGGTAAGCTGCTCCCGGCTATATGACTCTGCTCCTCTGGTCCATCCCGCACTGGCTTCTGGCGGTGCTGCTGTGCTTGATGCTCCGGAATCGCGCCTACAAGGCGTGCCCGTGGTTTTTTGCCTACGTGGGCTTTGGAGTGGCTGCCGACGTGGCGAGACTTGTGACGCACAACCACCCACACCCCTATTTCGCGACCTACTGGATCACCGAGGCCGGCTACGATGTCCTCGGCATCCTCGTAATGTATGAATTGATCCGCATGGTTCTACGGAACCTGATCCGCACCTGGTGGGGCCGCCTCATCTTTCCTGCTGCCCTGCTCGTCGGCGCCCTCCTCAGCGGGGCCCGAGCACACGCGGCCCCGCCGCAATTTAGCGGCATCCTCTACTACATTGTGGTCGGCGAAATTGCTGTCCGCTGCGTGCAAGTTCTCGTCTTCGTGGTGACGGTAGCTATCGTCCTCATCTTTGGCTTACGCTGGCGGCAATATCCTTTCGGCATTGCCACCGGCTTTGGACTCTACTCGGTGATCGCGCTGCTAATGACCATGAAGTTTTCGGATTTTGGAACAAGCTTCAAATTCTTGTGGGGCCGGACCTTAATTGTGGCATACTCTTTTGCCGTATTGATCTGGATTTGGTTTTTCAGCGCTCCCCAGAAGCCCGATCCTGAATTACCGGCCCTTACCCCCGAAGCATGGAAAGAATATCAGGCAATGCTTGACCAGTACCTGAAATTTCTGCGGAGGTTTCGCTAGCCGTGTTTTCCCTGATTCTGATGTGGATGTTGGTTGGCTGCGGCGTACTGGGATTGGTGACTGTTTTGTATTTCGCGTGGCGCGGAGTGCCTCAGCGCGCTATCGACGACGTAGTCTATTTCCTGTACCCAGTCGATTCGGCTCTGCTCGCAGCGCTGCTCGATCCCGCGACCGATCATGACTTGCGCTGGAGTTTGGGTCCACGCCATTTCCGTGAGGCGCAGCGCCGGCGCATGCGCGTATTCGGGGAGCTGCTGCGCCGCATGGCGCACAACTCCCGAGTCCTCGTAGAGTTCGGCAATGCCCTGAGCCTCGACGACAGCTTCGAGCCGGGATTCGGCTCCAAGCTGCACGAAGCGGCCGCCAACGTCTGCGTCTACTGTACAGGCGCGCGCCTAAGACTTCGCGTTTGGTTATCGCTTCCGGGTGGGTTCGGCCTCTTGCGGACGCCCGGGCTCGCGGACCTGCGCAAAGCCGCTGACGTCGATGGTGTCAAGGCTTATGACGAACTCAGGACGGCAGCGGCGGAAGCCTTCGCGAGGCTTCGGCCCGACGAACTCGATGCCCTGACTCGCGGCCTGTAACCGGCTGCGGAGAAAACATTGGCTGGGCACCTCTGTCGAGCAAAGACCCCCAATACAATTCATACGTCATCCGGGAATTTTTAGCGGAACTTCTACCGGACCACCAGTACTTCACGGATGTTATCGCGGGCAAGAAAGAATTTGATGGAAGCAAAGTCGCGGAACAAGGTTTCGATGTGGCGGTTGTTGAATACGCGCTGTAACTGGAAACCATCTTTGCCGACGGGACCTCGACGGGCGTCCCCTCGCAGCTCAATCTTCTGCATCTCCAGAATGTCGGCTCCGACAATGTGGAAGCGATGGCAGGGTGAATCCGGTCCAGCGTCGCGGGTATGGAAAAAAGCCAGTAGCATGCCGCCGGGCTTCAGCACCGACCACAGCCGTCCCACCACCGGCTTTACCAGGCTCTCATCCAGATAGTCCGGCAGATTCCAGCACAGGATAAAATCGAATCGCGCGGCCGGATAAACCAGGTTATCAGCAAGAAACTTGCGGCTGTCGAGAGCGTCATTCCCTTGCTCATCCTTGGTAGGAAGTCCGGGATCGGTCGAGGCCGTCAGCAAATCCTCGCTATAGATTTTGTGGCCGCGCTCGGTGAAGTGTCGAATATTGGTGGGCGAGGTCGAGCCGAGATCCAGGATACAAAGACCTTCCGAGGACTCCCAACTGCGGGACAACTCTCCCAACCCGCTGGAGCGGCGGGTAAGTTTCTGCGCGACTGGTGCCGTAACCGTCTCCGGTCCAGATGTACCCCGAAAAAGTTTCATGAAATTCTGCGAGACTGATGAGATCCTGGAATCATGGCCCCTGATTAATTCATTCTAAAGAATTTGGCGGCGGGATGCTCCCTTACCCCTACACTTCGGTAACCCTCGCTTCGCCAAAGTCGGTTCGCCAAAGTCCCTCACTTTGTATCGGTACGGTGAATATCAACTTTGCCTCTCAAGAAAGCACCTTCTTCGATTGAGATTCGTTGAGTAGCAATGTCGCCAGTGACGCTCGCGGACTTACGTAATTCGACGCGATCGCTGGCCTGTATGTTGCCCTCAAGTTTCCCCTGAACGACCACGCCTTTGGCGTCCACACTGGCCTTGACCTGGCCGTTCGGACCGACTGTCAAGCTATTGCCCTTGAGGGAGATACTGCCCTCGACCTGGCCGTCCAAGTAAAGGTCTTCGCTACCCGAGAGATCACCCTTGATCACCACAGACTTACCGATTTGTGCCAATCCACTTGCTAATCCACTGGCGGGTGCGCTCATTTGGAGGATTCTCCTTGCAACGGAATCGGCGAACGGCTCTCCGAGTGAGGATTCTGTGAAACTACCGGGAAGCCACCCACTGCAACGACTATACGCAAGGCAAGGAGTGCGCCGCAAGCGGTGATACGGCCTGGCGTATACCAAATCCGCTGTAGGGAATGCCGCAGGCTAATTGCTACACTAGATGTGTGCTGGAGTGCGAGGCATGGAGATGCGAGGTATGGAGACGTTTTCTCGAATGGCCGTCACTCTGTCGCTAGCTGCTATGCTCGCGGGAATGGGAGCGACCGGCGTGGTCGCTGGCGCCCAGAGCATTGTCGAGGATTCCGTGCCTCCGGTCGAACTGGTTCGCGCCACAGTTGCGAACGAGGTGGCCGCCGCGAACCAGGATTCGATGAAATATATGTGGCGCGACCGCAAGAAGACTCCTTGGGGATCGCAGACCCGCATCTATGTGGAAACGCGAGACGGCATGGTGGGGATGACGGTCGCCTACGACGATAAGCCGCTCACTCCCCAGCAACTGCAGGGTGAGGAGGGACGCCTGGCGGGCCTCGCGAGCAACTCTGAGCAACTGAAGCGCAAACAGCGTGAGCAGAAAGAAGAGGCCGACCGTACCATGCGCATCGTCAGAGCGCTGCCGGAAGCTTTCCTGTTTGAATACGATGGTACGGAAGCAGGAACGCCGATTTTAGGCGGGGAGGGAAAGCGGCTGGTCCGTTTAAAGTTTCGGCCTAACCCCGGGTATCGGCCACCTTCTCACGTGGAAGATGTCCTTGTCGGCATGGACGGGGTGATTCTGATTGACCCGGCTTCTCGCAGGATCGCAGAGATTGACGGCACGTTATTCAGAGAGGTCAGTTTTGGCTGGGGGATTCTAGGACATCTCAACAAGGGCGGGCACTTTCTGGTCGACCAGATCGGCGTGAGTGAGGGTTGCTGGGAAGTCTCGCGAATGGCTCTGACTTTTAACGGCAAGATGCTTTTGTTTAAAACCATTGCCATCAAATCCGATGAAATCTTCAGCAACTTCCGCCGCGTGCCCCAGGATACGACGTTTGCCCAAGGAGTCGAAATGTTGAAGGCGGAGCAAGCCAGGCTGGCGCAGGGAGGCGCTGAGACGGCAAAGGCGGAATGACTGCTCACATCCCCGCACGAAGCGTTTCTTTTTTCACGGTTAGTTTCTCAATCAAATCTTCTTTGATTTGATATCCCCTCCCTGGCCGGTCGCTAATCGCAATCAATCCTTCCGACGAAACTGTTACTTCCGGCTCGATGATGTCTTCCTTCCAGTAGCGCTTCGAGGCGGAGACATCTCCAGGCAGGCTGAAATTCTCCATCGTAGAAAGGGCAATGTTATGGGCGCGGCCAATGCCCGATTCCAGCATGCCTCCGCACCAGACGGGAATATGCTGAGACTGGCAGATGTCGTGGATCTTTCTGGCCTCCGTGAAACCTCCCACGCGGCCGACTTTGATGTTAATGATGCGGCATGCGCCAGTCTCAACGGCAATGGCTGCAGAGCGCGCGCTCACGATGGACTCGTCAAGGCAAATGGCCGTGCGGAGCTCTTTTTGCAGGCGTGCGTGATAGAAAATGTCATCGTCCCAGAGCGGTTGCTCGATCATCAGCAGGTTGAATTGATCGAACGTCCGCAAGTGCTCTACTTGATCGAGCGCATAGGCCGAGTTCGCATCGCAACTCAGCGTAATATCCGGCCACCTCGAGCGGATTTTTTCTAGCGCATTTACGTCCCAACCGGGCTTGACCTTCACCTTGATGCGGCGATAGCCCGCGGCCAGTTCGATCTGAATCTTCTCGAGCAATTGCTCGAAGGAATCTTGAATGCCGATGGAGACTCCGCAGGAAATTTCGGTTCGCCTGCCGCCCAACAATTTCCAGAGAGGCAAGGTTTTCTGTTGCGCCTCCGCGTCCCACAGCGCATTTTCAAGCGCAGCTTTCGCCATACGATGCCCGCGTACTCTGGAAAAAAGAGCGACGCAGTCTCGTGCCGATTCGAGGTTGCGCCCCAGGACAGCCGGCACGAGGTAGCGAGTGATCGTAGGCCACGCGCTCTCGATCCACTCGCTGCTGTAGAAGGGATCTTCCCCAGCCACACACTCGCCCCAGCCATTAATTCCATCGCAATGGGCGGTGAGAAGCAAAATACGGCGGCTGTAGGTGCGTCCGAAGCTCGTCTCGAAAAAATGGACGAGTGGCATGTGAATCTCGCGGAGGGTGATGGCGTCAATCTTCATAAGGTCGAGGAACAAACCGATTCACCACAGAGACACAGAGTCACAGAGAATGCAAAAGAAAAAGATTGATGTTTTCTCTGTGCCTCTGTGCCTCCGTGTTGAAATCATTCTTGCGAGGCATACGACCACTCCTCATCCCATTTTCCGAGCAGGAACTTGCCGTTGCCCTCGGAGTCGCGCGAGTAACCTAGCACGTTGAGCCCGCTCTCGAAGGCCCGGAGGAACTGCTCGCGATTGCGTTCCTGCACCCGCTGCGCTTTGCCTCGCGTTTCGGCCGCAGCCTTCCACTCATAAATTTGCGCCGGAACCTCAATGGCGGCCTGTTGGCTGAAGGGGGGATTTTTCCCCGTAGCCAGCAAAGTTTCCACACGCTTCGACTTCAGCCACCACTCGGCGATGAGTCGGTCGCTCGGCAATCCTCCCTGCAGCGGCGACGAGGTGATTCCATACTGATTAATGTTGTACCGGCGGGAGATTGCTCCAAGCTTTTCAATATTCAAATAGGAGTTCTTGATCTCCAGCGGGTCAAAGGTCCACTCGATAAGTTCGATACCGCGCGCGAGCGCGTCTTCCCGTTGCAGCAGCTTGAGACGGCGTCCGAGTCCGCCATTGCGGTGCTCTTTGCGGACGGCCAGCATATGCGAGTGAAGATAAACGTGGCCCGATCGCGCGCCCGGCACCGAAAGAGCGAACCCCACCATTTCCTTGCCGTCGAAAGCTCCCATCACTTGGCCGCCAACTTTTTCAGCCACAACAAACATTCGCAAAGGGACCAATTCGGCGTCGGTGAAGTTCCAAATCTCTTTTTGCAGTGTGACGCACGCCCGCAGCTCATCGAGTCCCTGGCAGCGCCGAATCACGATGGCATCTGAACTCAACCTTGCTTCTCCTGTAGCTTCGCCTGTTGCCACAGCGATTCAAGTTCATCCATCGAGGCGCTTTCCGGAGTTCTGCCGCTCTCCTGCAAGCGTTGCTCCATCCACTGAAAGCGCCGGCGGAACTTGCGATTGGTCTTGCGCAGCGAAGATTCCGGATCGAGCGAGAGATAGCGGGCGATATTCACCAGCACGAAAAAAAGATCTCCGACTTCTTCTTCCAGCCGCATCCGCAGACCTTCAGGAACGTTCTGTCGTCCGGAACCCGCGACTCCGCGGCCTTCCGGGCGCGGTCCAGGAGCGGGAAATTCCCGCAGATGGTCCCGCAGTTCGTGTGTCTCTTCTACGAGTTTGTCGAACAGGCTCTCAATATTGGGCCAGTCGAAACCCACCTGCGCCGCCCGCGAGCTGAGTTTATGCGCCTCTAAGAGAGCCGGCATAGACGTAGAAATTCCCGCCAAAATCGATTGTGTTGAGGCGCCAGCCTTCCCTGGAGCGTCCTCGGCCGGGCTCGCAGTTTCCTGCAATCGTTTGTTCCGTTCTTCCACTTTCAGCGCTTCCCAGTTGCGTTTTACTTCTGCCGAGGTATCCGCTTTGGCGTCGCCGAATACATGAGGATGCCTGTCTACCAGCTTGCGGGAAAGCCGGTCGAGAACATCGTCGATGGAAAAGGAGCCCTGCTCCTTCGCCATCTCCGCATAGAAGAGCACTTGCAGCAGCAGGTCGCCGAGTTCTCCCGGAAGTTCCTCCCAATCGCGATTGTCAATGGCTTCGAGAACCTCATACGTCTCTTCGAGCGTATAGGGCTTAATGGAATCGAAGGTCTGCTCGCGATCCCAGGGACAACCGCCGGGCGCCCGCAGGCGCTCCATGATGGCGACTGCGCGTTCGAAACGTTCGCCGGTGGTGGACACTGGCAACCAATGTAAATGAGCAGCCACGGCATGAGCAATGCTCCGCGCAGGCCGTTGGTATGGTTCAATCGCGAGATGATTAGCTTGTTCTCTTAGCTTGTTCTCCAAGGGAGCTGCGGCAACTGGAAAGTTCCGAACGCAAAGTCGCGTAGGCTCGAAAATTTTCACAGCCGGCTCGGCGGCCGTTTGCCCCGGGGATGGGCACGCGGGGGTGGGGCAGCGATTTTGACTACTATTGGGGAATCGCTCCGCGAAGTATCGTGACGACCTGCTCGACGGTCCGGCTGGCGGTATCAATCACAATATGCTCACGGCTCCATGGGCGGTTGTCTCGTGAGACTACGTCTTGCCAAGTAATGGACCGCGATCTGGCAATGTCGGATATGCGTGTTTCGACCCGACGCTGATGTTCTTTGGTGTCAGAACAGGTGACCTCGATTTCAACGGCAGACACCTGTGCATGGTTCGCGACTTCGACCCCGCATCGCGGGAGAGCGGAATAGGATTTACTGAGTCTGCAATCACGGTCCTGCCGATACGGAGATTATCCGCGGCGACTGCGTAGCCCACACGATAGCCAGCATGGTTGATTGGCGAGCTGAGTACCCCTGAATCCAAAATCGCCTCCTCGATAGAATCGATACGCACATGAACCGCACCTAGCTGGCGGGCAAGTTCTCGCGCAATGGTCGTCTTTCCAGTACCTGGCAGGCCGCCAAGGATGATGAGCATAGTGAGTTAACAGTATATTCTTGGCTCCATCGCTCCTTCGATAAAGCCCGGTTTAGCGAACCCGAGCCGATATTTTTTGGTGTCTCAATTTCGATAGCCGCCGCGACTTTGGGCAGCCCCTCGGCGGTACCAAGGTTACCTTCTTTTGCTGACGAACCCGGTGCAGACTCTAATAATTGCCGGGCTCAGGACTCGCTCGGCCCTTTACAATTAGTTCGTAAAACTTCGTATCTGATTCATACGACATGGTTTTAGCAGCCAACCCGCGGGGATCCCTGGAAGGCCAGCACTTTCAAGTGGTGGTGATCGGAGGGGGCATCAACGGCGTCGCCGTGGCGCGGCAGTGCGCCCGTTCGGGTAAGCGCACGCTTCTGATCGAGCAAAACGATTTTGCGTCTGGCGTCACCAGCCGCTCCACGCGCATCATACATGGCGGACTGCGCTACCTGGAGCACGGCGAAGTGGGGCTGGTTCGCGAATCGCTGCGCGAGCGAGAAAGCCTGCTCCGAGAGCGCTCTCATCTGGTACATCCCTTGCACTTCCTGCTCGTTATGAACGAGAACAGCCAGCGCAGCGCGTTGAAGGTGCGCGCCGGATTGTGGCTCTACCAGCGCATAGCAGGAAAGCCGGCCAACACAGATACCCGTGAAATGGAATTGAAGCAGTTGGAGCGAGCGCTGGACGCCGGGCATCGCTGGTCCTTCTTCAATTATGAGGACGCGCAATGCGAATTTCCGGAGCGACTGGTGGCGGAATGGTTATTGGAAGCCGTGGACGCCGGGGCAATCGTGCGTAATCATATGGAAGCGCTCGCGGTCGATGTGACGCATGGCCGGGTGCGAGGCGTACTGCTGCGTGATCAGATCACGGGGCGGGATGAACGCGTGGACGCCGGCTGGGTGATCAACTGCAGCGGACCCTGGGCGGACCGGGTTTGCCAGCGTTCCTCGATTCGAATGTCAAAGCCGATGCTGGGAGGTGTGCGCGGCTCGCACATTGTTCTGTCGCGGTTTTCCAGTTCGCCGAATGCGGCCATGTACACCGAGGCGGTGGATGGGCGTCCCTTTTTCGTTCTGCCCTGGAATGACCAAATCCTGGTGGGAACAACCGAAGTTGCCGACAGCGGCGACCCAAGCCGAACGCTCCCTGCGGCGGAAGAGATCAGTTACCTCGTCCGCTCGGTGGCGCAACTTTTTCCCAAGGCAAAGATTTCGACGCAAAGCGTAAAGCACGCCTTTGCCGGAATTCGGCCCCTGCCCTACTCTCCTGACAATCGTCCTTCGTCTGTGACCCGGCAGCATATTCTGCATGATCATGCGGATGACGGAGCGGTCCACATGCTTTCGGTGATCGGAGGCAAACTCACGACCGCAGCGTCGTTGGCCCGCGAGTGCGCACGGAAGATTGGAGTGAACGCGAGCGACCCCAATGCGGCGGCATTGGCGCCGGGGCCTGCCCTCGATCCGCTGCTGGACGAGGCTGTGTTGGAAATTGCGCGAATCGGATCGGTGAGCGAGGAAACGGCTCGCGGCATACTGGAATGGCACGGCAAACGTGCCGCCGACGTGGCTCGTATGGCTCTGGTGGGCGCCGAGTTGCGGGCGCCGATTTGTCCGCATACCTCGCATGTAATCGCTGAGGTCGTGGAAGCATATCGCAGAGAGTTCGCGGTAACGTTGGGGGATGTGCTGCTGCGCCGCGTTCCGGTGGCGTTGGGCGCGTGCTGGTCAGAGTCATGCAGCCGCGAAGCCGCGCTGCGCATTGGCGCCGTGCTGGGGTGGAACGAGCACACGATGGGCGCGAACCTCGAATCGTTTGAAACTGAGCGCGCAGCCTTTCTTCGGCCCGTGGGACGGGCTGCCGCGGCATTCGAGGCCGCAGCCGATTGATCGCGGAATTCGTCAGGACACAACCTCAGACGTCTTCCTGCCGAACGTTAACTCCTGACGCAGCGTCAGCGCTAGCACCCTGGGATCATCCGAGATAATTCCGTCCGCTCCCCATCGTGAAAACCGCTTCATGTCGGAAGTAGAATTCACTGTCCACACAAATATTTTCTTGGCCGCGGCCTTCATCTGCTCAATGAGATCTTTTCGAACGAGCCGGTGATGAAAAATCCCATAATCGGCTCGAAGATCGGCGAATCGCTTGAGCTGAAGCGGCGTTTCGCAGATGAGGCCGAGCGGAATTCGTGGGTCAATGCCGCGAACTCTTTCGAGCACGTCGGGAAGAAATGAGGAGATCACAAAGCCGCACGCGGGAGGAGCGTTGCACAATAAATCGACGGTGATCGTCTCGAGGCCCGAGACTTTGAGTTCGATATCGAGAAAGGCCGTGCGCTGATATCGCGATACGACATCCCTCAAAGGGGGCAGGCGCAACTTGCGCGCTGAGCACTTTGAAATTTCCAGTCCCCGGATTCTGGCGTCGTGGCACACAACAGGTTGCCCGTCTGCCGTCAACCGAACGTCGAATTCAAAGCCGTCACAAAACGTACTTAGTGTGAAATCGAACGATGCCAACGTATTTTCGGGAATGGATTTTACAGCGCGCGCGCCACGGTGACCGAGCAGCAGCGGACGAATCTCCATGGTTTGATTCTAACGGCAGCTTTCCAAGCGCGCCAAACCGTCCCGATTAATCCAGATCGAAATCGCGGATGGGTTTACCCGTATCAGGAGTTTCCTTGGCCTTCTTTACCGCCTCCTGAAATTTCTTTTCCAGAAGCTCCGACGCGTGCTTTTGCGCCTCGACCGACTGCCGGAAGATCGATTCGCGGCGGCTATCCTGCTCCTTCATGGCACGCGCGGCGTCTTCCATGTCGCTGAACATTCTGGGCTTCACGGCAGCTGTGTGCGCGATCACAGCGGCGGTTGCGGTATCGATCTTCAGCAGGGCGCTGCAGCAGGGACAAGTTACTTCGATGGTGGCAGGACTTTTCGCCATTGTGCGAATGATACCGCAAAAGCGGTACGTTTGGGCCCCTTAGCGATGGAGTTTGATCGGAAAGAGATGAACCAGCCCTAAGAGCTCCCACCCCAGCAGAAAGATCGAAAGCAGGACTATGAGAACCGCCATCAACTCTCCGAAAGTGAGGCCGCGGCGGTTCGGCTCGAAACGGCGCGCCGCCAGAGTCAGGATATTCAGCGTGGCGAATCCGAAGACCACAGCCCAGAGAATGTTGTAGATGTCGTTGCGGCCCTTCGAAAGACGCTCAGATAGAAGAAAAGTTGCCGCCAGGACGGACTGAACCCGCAGGGAAAGAGCGGTCTGCGCGGTGCGCGCGATCAATGATGTTGTCGAGAGAGCCATAGCACATGCCGAACGAAAACCATTTTTCCTTCGGCCTGAATAATTGGATATTACATTTTTCCCGACGCATCGGTCACGGAGGGGTATATGGCAAGGCATCAGCAGGTCATCATACGGTCGGAGTTCCCTGCCGGTTTCAGTAAGATTGATAGATGGCCGAACGGCGCGTCATTTTCTTTGATGTGGGCAACACACTTCTCTTCCCCAACCGCACAAATATTCTGGCTCCCCTTGCGCGTGACCGTCTGCCCACGCTCGAACAATGGCAGGCGCTGGAGCGCAGAACCAAGGCTGAGTTTGACCGGGGCATGCAGGACGGCAAGGTCGATCATAGCTTCTGGTGGATATTTCACACCCACCTGCTGGAACAACTCGGAGTGGACATCGGGCTTCGTGAGGCGCTGGTAAAGAACACGCAGGGCTCGGCCAACTGGGACCAGATTCTGCCAGGTACGCTTGAATCGCTCGGACGAATCGCAACGAAGTTCCGCATCGCCGTGATCTCCAATGCCGATGGCAGGATCGACCGAGTGCTCTCTCGCTGCGGTATCGCGGAGTGCTTCGAGAGCATCACAGACTCCGGAACCATCGGAGTGGAGAAACCTCGTCGCGAAATCTTTGACGCGGCGCTGCGAAGCATGAAGGCGCACGCGGAGGAAAGCCTCTACGTGGGCGATGTGTACTCCGTGGATTATGTAGGAGCCCGCGCTGTGGGGATGGATGCGGTTTTGTTTGATGTGGCAGGCGCTTACCGCGACCGCGGCGAACTGCCTCGCGTCGACTCCCTCGAGCAATTGGAAAACTGGCTCCGGCGATAACCTCCTGTCGTACAATTTTCGATCATGTTCGATTCCACGCGACTGTTGTTGTTTCTAACGGCAGCCCTGTTACTCGCCATCGCTCCGGGGCCGGGAATGTTGTACGTGCTCGCCAGAAGTCTGGCCGGAGGCAAGCGCGAAGGCGTGCTCTCGGCGCTGGGCACATTTCTCGGCGGCATGGTGCACGTTCTTGCGGCGGCCCTGGGAGTTTCCGTTATCCTGGCCCGTTCGGCGATGGCGTTCGCCACCGTAAAGTATGCGGGAGCCGCCTACCTTTGCTTCCTAGGAGTGAGAATGATTCTCGACGCTCGGACGCAGGAGGCTTCTTCTGCGGATGATTTTCCTCCGGATTTTACTCGGAATGACCGCCGAGCCCCAGCGGTCGGGGCCACACGAAACCCGCTATGGCAAGGCGTAGCCACGGAAGTGCTCAATCCCAAGACGGCGTTGTTCTTTCTTTCCTTCATCCCGCAATTCGTTAACCGGGGGAGCGAGAATATGTTCTTTCAGTTCGTCGTGTTGGGAACTGTGTCGGTTATTTTGAACACTTCGGCGGATCTGATCGTAATTTTGTTGGCGGGACCGCTCGGAAAAAAGATTCGGTCCTCGGCAGTTTTTCGGAGGAGACAGAGAACGGTGACCGGCGCCATTATGATTGGACTGGGAACGTATCTCGCCACGAGCGAAAGTCGTTAGGCGCGTCTCACGCTAGAGCCTACAACTCTAAAATCTGATGGTCATGGCAATCAGTGGGCATCGTCTGATGGATACTTCGCAGTAATTCGACTCCGTGGCGAGCCACAAAATACGCGCCGGCTATTCCCCGCTCCTGCAACTCCCCGTTGGGATAGAGCATTTCGCTGAGGACTGCAGCATGCCGGCTGACGACTTCACTTCGTCGGAGTTCGGCGGCCAGGGCGCGTTCCCGGAGGCGGTCGAGCTGGTAGTGAATTTTTGAAGCACCTGTTTGGCTCGCTTCAACCAGCGTCGGATCAAGTTTGGCCAGCGCATCCTTCAGCCCGGAAAAAGACTCTTCCACCGACTTGTTTGCCCGTTCAAAGGCCGCCTGCAAATCCGCTGGCAGCGTGCGCGAGGCCAGGTTCTGGCGCAGGGCCTCTGGCCCTTGCAGCGTGTCCAACACCGTGATGCCATACTGCCCCAGCCAACGCTGCACCTTGGGCTCGACAAGAGTTGCCGAAAAACGCGGCACGATCGGCGTTACGCGGCCCAGCAACATTTCGTAGACCGCACCCACCTGCGCAAAATATGCTGCCTCGGCAGCGCCTCCGGTGTATGCCAGCGTGGGCAGAATGTAATCCTGCACAACCGGGCGCAACAAAACATTCGGACTAAAATTCTCGGGCGTTTCGGCGATGCGATCCAGCAATTCAGAAGACGAAAGCTTCTCCGCTCCGGATTCGCTGCCGATAATAAATTCTGCGGTATTATCCGAGCCGTTAATCCTGCGGTGAATCGCGGTGCGCGCGCCGTTATGCAAGGTGAAAAGCAACACCGACGATGGCGTCACTTTCACCTGCTGGTAGTAGCCCGCCTTCTCCAGTTCCTGGCCTCGCGTGAGCAGAGCGGCATCCAAATCTTCGGTGCGTTCGATCGCCTTTCGATAGATGGGCGACGCGACGCGATGCAATTCCGGATCAGACGCGTCGAGTAAAATCACACCCCACTGACCAAACAGGCGCGTGAAGAAGCGAGCAAAAGCGCTTCCCAGCGATTCGCCGGCACGATAAGACTCGCGCAGGAACTGCGATACCTCGGAGTTTCCCAGTAAAGCCGCCGCTTCCTCCACGACGGGCAAAATCTCTTCGCCCAAGTGCACCGCGCTTACCGGAGCGCCTGCCACACTGTGGCTGGAAGTCGTAAGTGTTCGAAGAATGCCGTCGGAGCCGGGTAGGGAGACGTGATTGACCTCCGCAAGGTCATGATCGTAAGTGGCCAGCCAGAAGACAGGAACCGCATCAATGCCCGCGGCCGCGGAGTCTTCCGCCAATTTGATCGCCGTCAGAGCCTTGTAGATGGCAAACATCGGGCCGCCGAACAGGCCCACTTGCTGGCCAGTCACGACCGCAGCGGCCCCCTTGCGCAAACGATTGATGCTTGACAAAGTTTGCGGCGAAGCACCCAACGATAAATTTTGGCGTTCGAGGATCGCACTGACTTTCTCTCGACGCGCTGGATCGTACTGCAGAGTCGAGGCCTGTGCCTTAACCCATTCACTGAAGTGCGGGGAATGCGGATAGAAAGGCCGGACGCTAGGAAAATAAGAGAGGAAATCGGTAAAGAGGCGAGTGGTTTGCGGGATTTGGGCGAAGGGCAAACACTGCGCTCTCACCGCGGGCTCTCCTGACAACGCCGGTTTCTACATCTTTGGACGGATGAGATCATCACAGGTCAACGCCTTATTCACAGTCCGGCGTCCTAATTCAGATGCCGTAAATAGGCACAAGATGCAAGATAATAGGGAACCATTGGGAAGGGATGCATTGATGAGTTTGGAAGTGTCTCCGCTTAACATTTTTATACCGGTCACGGTTGTGCCGATCACGCTGGAAGGTTCCATCGTCCGCCTGGAACCGATTCGCCGCGAGCATGCAGTGATCTTTTGGGATCTGGCCAGAAACGATGCAGACGACATTTTCCAGTGGATTCCTTACCGCATGAAATCGCCGGAAGACTTCAAGCGGGTAGTCGACAATGCCTTTGTTGAGCAGGAACGCGGCGAATCGCTGGTATTCGCAACGGTCGAGCGCAGTTCTGGGAAAGTGGTCGGCAGTACGCGCTTCATGAATATCGACCGCACCAATCGCCGGGTTGAGATTGGCTCCACATGGATCGCTCCCGCGTGGCAGCGGACGGCTGTCAACACGGAAGCAAAATATCTGATGCTGCGCCACGCCTTCGAACTGTGGAAATGCATGCGCGTGGAACTCAAGACCGACGCGCTAAATCAAAGATCGCGCAATGCGATTTTGCGCATCGGCGCGAAAGAAGAGGGCACGTTGCGCAGGCACTTGATCACCTGGACCGGCCGCGTGCGCGACACGGTTTACTTCAGCATCCTGGATGGCGAATGGCCCTGTGTAAAGAAAAACCTGGAATTGAAACTTCAGCCGGTGAAATAACAGATCGTTGCTCACTCGCAGAACACTCGAACCTTCACTTTCGCCTTCTCATCCTTCTGATCCACATCGACGCTGAGGTCACTGAGTTGCTCGACCAAATCCTCCAGATTTTCCGGCTTGATCTGAGTCAGGTCGAATGGGATGCCCTTCTCATGCATCGCGTCGTTGGCGCGATGCAGGGCCTGGGCCGGAATCAATCCCGCCAGTTTGACACCGGCGCGCAGCAACTGCATTGGGACCCGCACATTCACCCGGGTCGGACCGTCGTGCCGGCCATCTTCTTCCGCGTCCACCTCAACCCGCAAATACTTAGGACGGCCTTTCGTTTCGGCTGCTGAATGCTGCTCCGAAAACTTTGTCGTCGGTGGTTCCTCCGCAGCCGAGATCAGCCGCTCTGCCTCTTCCGCAGTGATCTTTCCCGCAGCCAACATCTCCAAAATCTGACGACGATGTTCACTCATACAACCTCCTATAAAATGCAAATGGAAACGCCAGCGCTACGGCGATCCAGATCGAACTCAGTCTCCCGCAAGGCGCTCAAAATCTGCCACACCACGACGAATCCGCGGAACGGATTCACCCGGCACGCCAGCGACGCGATAAAATCAACGGCGACAACAGCACCATCAGAGGCACAAATAGCAGCCATACCAGAATCAATGGCACCCACAGACGAAACGTTCGGCTTTCCCGGTTACGCAAGCTAACCACTGCCACAAACGGAATCATTTCAATGCCTCCATCTCCCGGATCGCGTCTTCCGCGGTGATCTCTCCGCGACCGAGCCGCTCCAGAATTTCGCTCTTCGAGGGCGTGGGATTGTGCTCCACGAATTCCAGGCTCTCCGCTATTCGCGTCAGCCGCGATTTGATCGTCGGATAGCTGACCCCAAAAACCCGTTCCATCTCCTTGATCGAACCGTGCGAGCGGACAAAGGCCGTGATAAAGACCTGGTCCTCCATCTCCATCCGCGCCAGTTGAGGAAGCTCAAACCAGCCTTCAATGGCAATGTCCTTGTCTGGAATCCGCACGCGCTCAACCACAATCCGCTGCCCGGATGTAAGGCGGGTCAATTCTTGCCAATCCTTGGGAGATTTTGATTCTGGACTCATGTCTATTAATATAGTGAATATGTAAATTAATTTTATTAAGTTGTCAAGAGTTAATCATTGATTATTGTTATGCCGTCGTTTTGAAATCTACTATAGTTCCGACGCCAGGGGACTGGCTTTTGATGGCAAATTTTGTTTTGACAATCTCGAGCCCGCGTGGCACGATTCCTCAAATTTTGGGGAGGAAGTGAGATCGAGGCGAGCCGTGCTTACCCTCTTCTCCTCTGCACGCTTCGTCTTCCCTGTTCGGGCCATGCCGTTTGCTCAACCGCTGCTCCTCTCGGGTTTGTAGCAGCTGGGTTCTTGTTCTCGTTAAGAAATTTCTCGGACCTCAAAAAATTCCTAAGGGGGAGACGAGCTATGCCAAAACGTCTGGCCATCACGGTTGCCGGAGCCGTTTCTCTCGGCAGCTTCGAGGCGGGAGTGCTTTTCGAAGTGCTCTCCGCCATCAAGCAGCACAACCAGAACAACGCCACAAAGGACAACGATCGAATCGAAGTCGACGTATTGACTGGAGCCTCTGCCGGCGGAATGACCGCCACGATTGCCGCTCAGAAGTTGCTGTTCGACGCGGCTGCCCTGGATGGCGCCTACCGCAATTCCTTCTACCGGCCGTGGGTCGTTGATGTGAATCTCGAGGGGCTTTTGGCACTGCAGGCGGGAGAAGATCCTACGCACTCAATCTTGTCCTCGAATTTTGTCGAGGACATTTCCCGCAAGTATCTTACGCAGCGCTACCAGTCCCAAACGCCTTTGACAATTGCCTCGCACCCGGCAGCGGCGAAGACCATCCATCTGGGACTGGCGCTCTCGAACCTGAATGGCGTGAACTACTCTCAACCGACTTATCCGCAGGGAAGCTTCAACTACACGCGTTACCAGGATGAGATTGACGCCATCATCTCCGCCGACGCCAACCATGACAACGAAGATTTTTGGGAGCCCCTGCGAAATGCGGCAGTTTCCTGCGGCGCGTTCCCATTCGCGTTTCGCATGAAAGAGCTGTTCCGGCATAAGAGCGAATACCCCGACGCCGATCCGCTTGAATTTCCTTCCGACGTCGAAACCTTCACTTACACCGATGGCGGCGTCTTTCAAAACGAACCGCTCGGAATGGCCAAGAACTTTGTCGACGATATTGACGAACACCTCAACGTGGATTCGCGCTTCTATCTTTTCGTATCGCCGGGCATACGCAGTTCAACGGCGGACTTGACCTTCAACCAGAAACTCGCAGACTACAAAGCCGCTGGCGGGGCGTTGGCGAAGGGTGTATTTCAGCAGTCCCGGTTTCACGACTGGATTACAGCGGAGGGCGTCAATGCCAAGGTCGACCTCTTTAACCAGCGAGCCATTGGATTAAAGAACGCAATCCTGGCCGGCAACGTCTCGACTGGGAATCTGAGCGCAGTTGCGGATCAGATCCTGCCTCTGTTCTTCAAGCCATCCGATCCCCAACAGGTGCACATTCAGGATGCCGCAATCCAGCGCCTCATGAAGCAATTTCCCGCGGACTACACGGCACTCAAAAATGCGAATGCGGACGCCGAGGCGTGGATCAAATCGATTCTGGTATTTGAAACCGCGGCTGACCTGGGAGAACGCGACGAGATGTACATTTGCTCCGTTACCGCGGATCCTTCGGAACTCGCCAGCAGCGGCGTATCCGCCTTTCTCGGTTTCTTTGATCAGAGGTATCGCGACCACGACTACGATGTGGGACGCACGAAGGCACAACTGTTTCTTAAGACCCCGCCCGGTCAACTGGGGCCAATCCGGTGGACGCCAACCGAGGACATTCGCAACATCGACCATGAATTGGACGGACTGACTCTGGATAAAGTCGACCGGGGAACGCGAGAACAAGTCCGCGATCGTCTGCGCTCCCGCGCCCACGATATTCTGGCGGAGATGGGAGTTCCTACAGCCATCATTCGGGAAACCATTGACCTGGCTTTTATCCGACCGCAACTGAACAAGCTTTTGAAGCTGTGACGAGAGCGCATTCTCATCACCTCATGCATGTTTATGATTGCGTATGCATTCATATGAGGTTAACAAGAAATCTGATTAGTCTCTCTCGACGCTTTTTTCTTCCGGTTGGGAATATTTCCTGCCCTCCCCAGTTATAGCGTCAGGAGCCTCCTGAGATTCCCAGAACTCCAAGCAGCTCTCTCGCAGGTGAACTCGAGGCACGGGCACTCTCCTCCCGTGCCTCTTTTTTCCCTCGCGCTAACACGGCTAGCAGACGGGGGGGAAATTGTTCAGAAAGGAGCCAAGCCAAGGAACTGGAACCAACGGGCCATCCACCTCATCGAATGAATTGACTTCCGTTCCGGGGCAACCTAGTCTGGAAGTGGTTCTTTACAAGGCCAATCCCACCAGTGGGGGCGTCACGGCTTCGACGGAGATGCTTGCGGCCAAGAGGCATGCCGGGGGGCACACACCCGTAATCGTGGGCAAAATGATAATTGCCAATCAACAAATGGCATACGCAGCCTAATTAATTAGGCAGCCGCTCTCCACCGCTTCGCCCTTGGGCGGTGAGCGAGCGTCACACAGAGGGCTGCTCTTCTCCGCTACGTCTGGGCGGAGAGGTTAAGATCACAGGCTAGCGGCTAGCGTTTCTTGTCCGTTCTGAGCGTGGGCCGCGAACGTCCTGGGGGAATCGCCAGCAATGGCGACCAACGCCTGGGGCATGAACGCGAATAAGCATGTAGTCTCTTGACCAGTAACATTTTCGGACGCGGGTTCGACTCCCGCCGCCTCCACCATACTTTACACGTCTATTATCACTAACATACAAAAGCAGCCAGAAGCGCAGCAAATTCAAACTGTGGAGTGGATGTGGTGGTCCGGCGCCCTGAGTTTGAGCAGTTGAAGGCGCAGACTGTAGGAAGTACGTGAAAATCAGGCTGTGCGCCGTATCTACATCTTGCACCGTGACACAGATCGGGTCCCACGCCCACGTGTACTTTTACTTCCACATATCCGGACTTAAACTCCCCCGAAAACATACACCGTGGCACCAGCCGCGACTGTATTTGCCGCGTGTTGGATGGTTCGCCAGGGCGCAGCAATCGTGCCGGCACTGCTATCGTCGCCGCTGGTCGACACATCGTAGTGATCCCCAGTTTGCGCGGCAAGTGACTGCGCGAGCGTCAGGACAATCACCAAGAGCGTGGCATGTACAACTCCTAGATTCCGTTGCGGCGAGATAATGGGTTGCATGAGTCTTGCTCCTTGCAGGCCATACTTGTCGCGTTGAGAGCGGCGCGGATGTTTTCTTATATTGCGAACACTTACTTTTACTTTCGTTCTGAGAGGTTTGTCAAGGCAAAATGGAGGTATCTGTCCGGGAAAAAATAAATGTTTGCGATTCCATGTTGGCCGCGGAAAGCTCAGACGACCGTGACTTGAACTCCGGACTTCTTTAGTGCGTTCAGGTCTGCCTTGGGGATCCCGGCGTCAGTGATGACATGTTGTAGGGAAGAAGTGGGAGCAATCAGCGAGAGGCTGCGTTTCCCGAACTTGCTGGAATCACAGACGGCCACCGTCACTTTGGAAATCTCGATCATGGTGCGATTTACTTTCGCTTCCAAAAGATTGGGTGTGCTGAGCCCATACTGAACGTCGAATCCGTCGACTCCAAGAAAAAGGATGTCCGCATGCAACTTGTGGAGCGCCTCCTCCGCAAGCGGCCCAACCAACGAAAAAGAGTTTTTCCTCAGACTGCCCCCGGTCAAAATCACTTCTAGCACTGATCCGGAGAGTTCAGCTGCGATATTCGCCGCGTTGGTAATGATCGTCAGGTTCTGAAAGTTCCGGAGGGCACGGGCGATAGCGGAAGTCGTAGTGCCGGAATCGAGGACGACCACTTGCCCTTCCGATACCATTCTCGCGGCAGCTGACGCAATCTGCAGCTTCTCCTTGCGATGCAGCTTCTCTTTTTCTCGCAAAGTTCGGTCTTCCAGGGCGCCGTCGCGCGCGGGAAGTGCACCCCCGTGGGTGCGGTGAATCTGGCCACTTACATGCAAAACATCCAGGTCCTTGCGGATGGTGACCTGGGAAGCGTGGAACTGTCTAGCCAAGTCCACGACCAAGACCCGGCCATCCCGGCGCAGCAGATCAAGGATCGCTCTTTGCCGCTCTTCGTTCAGCATTCAGAAACTTCGATCCGACCTACGGCATACCCGTCCGTAGAAAATTCTCTTGGCACATCATCTTTTACCTGCATAGCATTCCGTTGTCTAGGAAAATGTTCCGATTGGGTTCGCCCAATGTGGTTCGTAGGGACACACTCAGAACCGCTCGCTTGCGGCTGAGAATGCGCCTCCACCCAGGGCAGTATTATTCGGGTTGAGCGTTGAGCAGCAGATGTTTGTCGAACTCAGCAGAAATTGTGGCCTTCGGGCCATGCACGCTTCCCAAGTCTTTGTTGTTCACGTAATCGGCAATACGATAAGTCCGGTTTTCGAGACCCCGAAGTTCAATGGTTCCGCTCCAATGGCGGGCAAAGAACGCATAGTAAAGTTCCTGGTCTTTGCGGATAACATGAGCCTCGGGAAGATCGAACCCTATATCGTAGAGATCTCCAAGATACTCGCCTCGCGATAGCATTTTGTCGTTGTAGATGTGCAGCCACTTCTCGAAGATCTGCTGCCGCTGCGGCGTAAGATCTGACTTGCCGTGTTTACTGACCAGACTGGGGAGCACGAACTGCGTGCCGACGACCCCTCCCACGCCAACGGTCGATGCGAAATCAATTGCTTCGTCGCTCAACTCGACGTGGTCGCCAAAATAAGGAACGTTATCACCCATGAGCGCCTTCAACGTCTTTCCCTTGGACCGGACCTGAAACGAACTTTCCGGATCGGACGCCACCGACATATTGAAATGGGGCATGGTGAAAAACGAGTAGGCAGTACCGCAAGGACAAAATTCAACTAAGGCGTCAGGCTTCACGCTGCGCGCCGTTTGGTAAATGTCACGAAAGAAATCGGGTAGTGCTTCCACAGAGTCTTCCGGGCGTTTGTGGTGATGCGCGGGATTGTAACAAGGAGGAACGGCGTTCATGTGCTGACCATCGAGTTTGAGGCCGTCGAATCCCCAGTCTCCCAGTATCTTGCGAACCAGCGCCTTGTGATATTCCACGACCCCCTGGTCGGAGGGGCATAAATAAAAGGAATTCCACCATGAGATTTTCCGCTTCGATCCGTCGCGATTCAGCAGAACGAAGTCAGGATGTTCCTTTAACAAATTTGAGTCCGGGACGGCGCTCAACGGCGACCACCAGAGCTGTGCTTTGAAACCTTCGGCGTGAATTCGATCAACTAGGGCTTTCATGTCGGCGTCGCCGTTGGGAAATTTCTTGGGGTCGAGCGCCCAATCGCCGTAATTATTCTGCCAACCATCGTCCAAGGTCACCCAGGAGAAGCCCATTTTCTTTACGGTTGGAAGCGTGTCATAGACCTGCTTGAGCTGCACCGATCGGCCATAGCCCCAGGCGCACCAAATTGGGCCAAAAGCGCTGTCGGGCGCTGAAGCCATCTGAAAGCCCTGCCGCACCATGAGGCGGCGGTATTCGGTGAGCGTGTGAAAGTAATCCCCTTGATGCACGGAGACAAAAGTGTGAAGAGTATGAAAATTCTCTCCCGATTCCAGCGTGCGCTCACGAGTAGAGCGGACAGCAACGTGAGCGTGGCGTGCGTCGGGCATGGACACGGGAATAGATATCAGGCGGGGCCCGGGCTCCACGTGGCCTACAGCCAGGCCGACATCTTTACGCCACACATCAACAATGGGAGTTCCTCCGCCGTAATCGCTGGCGTTCATGCCAAGATAATTTTCCTGTTTGAATCCGGCGCGCAGCGGAAGAACCCAATTCGGGCGCTTCTCATAGGAACCACTTTGGTAGGACCAGAACACAGTGCCGCGAGCATCGGAATTTGCGCGCAGTGCGTACTGATGGTTCGCCCAACCGTGAATTGTGGTTCGAGAGGCCCCTTCGTTCGTGTAGGTAACGTCGAAGATGGCCATGGACGGAAAGTCAGTGTAAATGGTGACGGAGACATCCTTACGCAAATCGCCAGACTTGCCGGTCAGCGACAGCCGCTCTCCTGCGCCGAACGCGTCCGACACTCGCTCGCGCCGGCTCGCACTCACGGCGAAGTCGCTCCAGGTGCGCACGGCGGTCACGGTTTCGGAGGGGGAAAACGCGGTCAAGACCTTTGGGTTTGGGCCAAATAAAGCGATCACCCTGCTGCGCAGGTTGCGATCGAATTCTATTCGCAAGACCGAACTTTGCACTTGAAGATCGGTGACGACGTTGAGCGCAGCGACAGGAGCAGATTCTTGCCCAGAACCATTTTGCCCAGAGTTCCAACCGGGCACGGCAAAGCAAACCAAGACACAGCAGGTTTGCGCGAGAGTCCGCCCGAGCTTCGTCTTCGAACAGTAGCAGCGGTCCTTTCCTGGGTCTGTCTCTGGCCGGGGTCGCATGCCCCGATCAGGTGTGCTTTTCATGCCCGCCGCCTGTTCAGTCGGATTAGTCTCCACGCAACCGGCAATATTGTGAAATATTGCGAATAGGTTCGTTTTACTTTCTATTGCGCGATCTTGTCAAGGCGATTGTGCCCTGATGATTCGAGAGCGCGCCCGGACCGGGGGAATGAACGGGCTCGCGCGCTGTGTTTGCCATCATCGATTCCTGCTCGGGACTGTTCGCAAGATAAGATAGTCCGCATAGATATTGTTCTAGCCGATGGCATTCATGTTTGCGCTTGACAGACAGGCAAAACGACAGTAAAAGTGTCATCGAAAGCAAACGTTACTAAACGCAATGATACGAATATCGCCCGCTCGGGTACTGGCTGCGGTAACTTCCAGGCCGAAATGCGGTTTGGGATCTGAGTGTATCGAGGAGTGCCCGGATTGAACTCTGTGATTCAGAAGAGCGGCCGCAACGCAAGCGCCAGCCTGCAGGATGTATTGACCCATAATCGCCTCTGGGGAAAGGGCGCTTCGTATGCCGTCTGTTCCGCACATCCATGGGTCATCGACGCGGCCCTACAGCAGGCCATAGAAGACGGCTCCATCCTCCACCTAGAGTCAACTTCCAGTCAGGTCAATCAGCTGGGTGGTTATAGCGGACACACTCCGAGTCAGTTCGCTGATTTTGTTCGCGCAGCGGCGCGCCGTATGGGGCTTCCCGAGGATCAAATACTGCTGGGCGGGGACCATCTCGGGCCATTTCCGTGGAGGACGGAAGCATCAAACAGCGCGTTGAACAAGGCTTGCGAACTGGCCCGCGCTTGCGTCCTAGCCGGCTATCGGAAAATCCATCTTGATGCGAGCATGGCATGTGCCGATGACGCGAAGGTGCTGCCTGAGCAGACTATTGCACAGCGCGCCGCTGTACTTTGCGAAGCCGCTGAAGAGGTACTGAAACACTTGCCACCGGGCAGCGACCCTCCTCTGTACGTTATCGGAACCGAAGTTCCCGCCCCGGGGGGCGAGTCGGCTCTAGGCGCACCTCCTGCCGTAACCACGGTCGAGAGTCTCCAGCAGACTTTGCAAGTCTTTCAACAGGCTTTTGCAGCGAGAGGCTTGTCAGCGGCCTGGCAAAGAGTTATCGCGGTGGTGGTGCAGCCCGGCGTGGAGTTCGGGGACGAAGTGGTATTTGAATACAACCGCACAAGGGCTCGTTTTCTGTCGGCAGGATTACCTTCCAGTCCTTCACTGGTATACGAAGCGCACTCAACCGACTATCAGTCTGCCACCGCTCTGGCTCAAATGGTCGAAGATCACTTCGCCATTCTGAAAGTGGGCCCGTGGTTGACCTTCGCATTCCGGGAAGCTGTATTCGCCTTGAGTGCGATCGAACACGAGTTGCTTGCCGGGGAAAAAAGCCAGAGGCCATCGCAGCTGCGGGAAGCGCTTGATCAGGCCATGCTGCGCGAACCAGCTTACTGGCGCTCATACTACAACGGGGATGAGACACAACTGCGCATCTCGCGGGCCTACAGCTATAGCGACCGCTGCCGATATTACTGGCATGAGATTTCGGTCCAAGCCGAGATCAAACGCCTAATCGAGAACCTGACGGCGCGCTCGGTCCCGTTAACGCTCATCAGTCAATACCTGCCTCTGGAGTACGAGGCCATCCGGGCGGAGCAAATCGGGAATCAGCCGGCGGCGATCATTCGTTATCACATTCAGTTGGTGCTGCGTCGGTATGCGACGGCATGTGGAATGGACTGAAGCGACTTCTAGGACTGCGCCGGGACATGGGACAAGGGGGCAACAATGCTGCAGCTCGACGTATGTGTGGTTGGTGAAATCAATCTGGACTTGATCCTCTATGGACTACCCAAAGACCTAGTACTGGATCGAGAATTATTGGCCAATGGGATGGCGCTCACTCTGGGCAGTTCGTCTGCAATTTTCGCCCATAACCTTGCGACGCTGGGAACCAAAGTCGGGTTTATCTCGAAAACTGGCGGAGACGCGCTGGGGAAAATAGCACTGGAACGTCTGGCGGCGGCCGGGGTTGACGTAAACCGCGTGAAACAGACAGCCGGGCGAACACCGACAGGGCTAACCGTTGCGATCCCGTATTTACAGCATCGCTATATCCTCACATTTCCTGGCACCATGTTTGAGATGCAGTACTCGGACATAGACATGGAATACGTCCGTTCGACCCGCCACTTGCACGTCTCTTCGTTTTTTCTGCACCGGGCGTTGCGCCCGCGAATCCTGGATCTGTTCCGCCAGGCCAAAGCTGCGGGCCTGTCCACGTCACTCGATACCAATGACGACCCTGAGAACAAGTGGGATCGGGATCTGTTGGAAGTTCTTAAGTATGTCGACATTTTTTTTCCGAACGATCGTGAGGCGAAGAAGATCGCACACACAGACGACCTCTCGCAGGCAATTAACGTGCTCGCTGGGCTGGCCAAGGTCGTGGTCGTGAAGCGTGGCACAGCAGCTGCGATCTGCCGATCCGGGCAGGAACAGTGGAGTCTGGCGCCTCCGACAGTGAAGTCTGTTGACGACGTCGGAGCGGGCGACAGTTTTGATGCCGGATTCATCCACCAGCACATGCAGGGGGCTAAACTCGAGGATTGCCTGGCATTTGCCAATCTGGCAGGAGCCTACTCAACTACCAAGGAAGGTGGCACTGAGGCGTTTCGCGATCGCAGTGCGCTAACCAGTTTCATCCGCCAGCAGGGGAGCACGGGCAGGCGAGCCTTTCCCTCCAAAGGCTAACAGCTTCTTTTGCCTTCGAAGAAGATATTTCAATTGACAAAGAGCACAAAACGGAAGTAAAAGTAATCGTTCGTAAAACGGAAGCAAAAGTAATCGTTCGTAAAGTTACACAACACCATTCGCAGCTCGAAGTAAGGGTTTAGGCCTTGCGGATGCAACTTAAGGAGGCTCGCCATGACCGTGTTCTTCCATGCCCGGCAAACTCTCGCGGTGCTCTGTCTTTTGGGTGCTATAAGCTTGGCCACGCCGTTATGGGCGCAAAAAGATGCTGGAGCCATTGTAGGTCTGGTGCGCGACCCAAGCGGCGCCGTGGTTCAAGGCGCGAAAGTGACGGTCGAGGACGTGGATCGCGGTGTCCAAATGACCCTCTCCACCAATGACGACGGAGAATATGTCGCGAGTCCACTGCATGTCGGACGGTACAAAGTCACGGTGGAGAAGACGGGCTTCAAAAAGGCGGTGTCCGAGGTTGTTGAATTGAACGTGCAGGACCGCATCGCCATCAACATGGCCCTGCAGGTCGGGCGGATATCCGAAGAGGTGCTGGTCACGGGAGCGGCGCCTTTGCTTGAAACCGAGACTTCGGAGTTGGGACAGGTCGTTGATCAGAAGCGGGTGAGCAACCTGCCACTTAACGGGGGAAACTTCGCCCAATTAGCGCTGCTTAGCACGGGCACGGCGCCGAGCGAACCGGGCGCGCGCGATGAGGGCGGATACGGCTTCAGCTCCAATGGAGCACGGTCGCTCCAGAACAATTTCCTGCTGGACGGCGTCGACAACAACTCGAACCTTCCCGATCTTCTCAACGAAACGAACTTTGTGATTCAGCCTCCAGTCGAGGCCCTGCAAGAATTCAAGGTCCAGACCAACGCTTACAGCGCGGAGTTTGGGCGTGGCAATGGGGCGATCGTAAATGCGGTCATCAAGTCGGGAACCAACCAGCTTCACGGCTCGGCCGGGGAGTTTCTTCGCAACAATCTGCTGGACGGGCGGAACTATTTCGATCCGGTGGGACCGGTTCCCCCGTACAAGCAGAACCAGTTTGGCGCGACATTCGGCGGACCGGTTTTGCTGCCGCACTTATACGACGGACGGGGACGCACGTTTTTCTTTGTGGACTACGAGGGCTACCGCGTACGCCAGGCGCAAACTCAGGTTGCGTTCGTTCCACCGACGGCGTGGCGGACCGGAGATTTTTCGAGCCTGATCGATTACACGACCGTCACGGGCACGGATTGCAATAAGAGACCGACGTACGCGGGGGAGATTTTTGACACCAAACTCGCGCAGCCAACTTGCGGCGTACCCTTCCAATATGACGGAACGGGGAAGCCTCTGAACATTATCCCAGCCACGCCGGTCGTAGCAGGCGGCGGTTCGTTAGATCCGTTAGCGCTGCGGCTGGCGGCGTTGTATCCGGCGGCGGGGCCGATCAACTCGAGCGGGAACAACTTCGTCGCCAATCCTGTGCGCAAAGAAACGCGCAACAACTTCGACGTTCGGGTCGACGAGAAGTTCTCTGACGCGGACAATGCTTTCTTCCGTTTCAGCTTCGAAAACCAGCCCAGCTCTATTCCTGGGACCTTCGGTGGGCTGGCCGATGGTGGCGGATTCTTCAGCGGCCAGGAGGATTTCGCCTACCGCAGCTTCGCCACCAGTTGGACGCACATTTTCAAGCCCGAGTTGATCAATGAATTTCGGCTGGGCTACAACCGGGTGAATGCCCATCGCCTGGAATTAAATGCGAACACCAATGTATCGGCTGAACCTAACATCGATTTCCCAGGCGTTCCTTTTTCGCCGGGCATTGGCGGGCTGCCACAACTAATATTTAGCGACGTCGCCACCCTGGGCAGTCCCACGTTCCTGCCTTCGGTCGAACTGCAGAATTCCTACACTCTCTCCGAGAACCTGACCTGGGTGCGCGGACGCCACACCTGGAAATTTGGAACAGAAATCCGGCGGGAAGAGTTCACAATCTTCCAACCCGCCGCAGCCCGCGGGACGCTCAACTTTGACCCGACGCTGACTGATAATCCAGCGGCAATCGGTACCGGCGGAACCGGGTTCGCGTCCTTCATGGCAGGGTTAACCAGCGGCGGCAGCATCAACAATTTGCACAATGTTGATTATTTTCGGAACACCTTTGCGTTCTACGCGCAGGATGATTGGAAGGTCGCGCCCACGCTGATATTGAATCTGGGCTTGCGCTACGAACTCTTTGGCACCGTATCAGATCGCTTCAACGACGTGGGAAACTTCGACCTCAGTGATCCCACCGATCCCACGATCTTTGTGCCGAAAGGGCAAACGGCGCAACTCACGCCTTTCATCGCGCAGTACGTTAAGATCAGCGCCACCGGCAGCCGCGGGCTGATTAACTCGGACCTTAACAATTTCGCGCCACGCATCGGCTTCGCATGGCAGTTTACCCCGCGAACAGTGTTGCGAACGGGTTACGGAATCTTCTACGGTGGGCAGGAGAATGGACCGTACTCGAATCCGAGTCCCGGATTCAATCCTCCGTTCTTCACGAACGAATCGTTCATTGCGCCCTGCAGCGCCCCAACGGCCAACGCCACGGCCGGAGATTGCCGCGTAACTCAGATTCCCGCTCTAACTGGCGGCTTCCCCGCAAACTCGCTGGTAAATCCTAACACTCCCATCTTTTTCTCAGTCGATAAAAACTTGCGTACGCCCTACATGCAGCAGTGGCATTTGAGCGTTGAACGTCAACTACCTGGGGATAGTGTGTTCACGCTGACCTATGCAGGTTCCAAGGGGACGAAGTTATATACGTTCTTCAACGGCAACCAGGCAGCGCCCGATCCGAATCCGAATGACGCGACCGCGCCACGGCGGCCGGTATCTGCGACCATAGTCGGATCGCCCGCTCCTTGTTCCCTTGCGAATTCTCAGTTCTGCAGCCCGGTTTTCGATACCGGCATTGACTGGTTCCGCTCGACTGGTTCGTCCAACTACAATTCGCTTCAGGCAAGTTTCGAAAAGCGCTTCGCGAAGGGCCTGCAGTTCCAGGCATCCTATACCTACGCCCACTCGCTGGATATCGCTTCCAACGCGAACCTTGGTCCTACGCAGAACAACAGCGACTTCCGCTACTTCCGCGATCCGCAGGCCGAATACGGCAATTCCGATTTCGACGTGCGCCAGCGCCTCGTGTTCAATTCGATCTACGAGCTTCCTTTCGGCCACGGCAAACACTTCCTCGGGGGAGCGAGCGGGGTGGCGAACCAAGTGATCGGCGGCTGGCAGATTGCGAATATTGTTTCAATTTCCACCGGCAACTGGTACACGGTGCTCGATGCTGACGGCAACTTCGCTAATGCTGACGGCGGAGCCGGTGGGGTGTCGCAACGTCCTGACCAGGTCGGCGACCCGAACCGTGCGGGCCCCGTGCCGGGCAACCCTACCTGCGTTGCTCCCGACAAGATTCACATCCCAACCGCGTGGTTCAACACCTGCGCCTTTGCCGATCCAGGTCTCGGTTCTTTCGGCGACGTTGGCCGTAATACTATTCAATCGCCGGGCTACAAGACCTGGGATTTCTCCGTATTCAAGTTCTTTCATACCTCGGAAAAGACGGAGATAGAATTTCGCGCGGAGTTTTTCAATCTCCTCAACCACACAAACTTTCTGTTCGCGGAAAGCGGCCCGCAGAACGGGAACAACGCAACCATTCTTGGAACACAACAATTCGGCGATTTAACGGCTGCTCGGCCGCCGCGGCAGATCCAGTTTGCGCTCAAGTTTTCTTTCTAAAGTCGACATTGGCGTTTCTAGAAGCCTTTGAAGATGGAGTGAACATGAGCCGTGCACGACGTCTGGTCCAAGAGCTAACCATTGCGCGGAGCGCCTTCGAAACCGCGCTCAAGGCGCTTGCAGTCCTGAAGTACAGGATCATGTGCGCGACTATCGTCTCCATGACTCTGGGCGGGGCGCCGTGTCCGGCCCAGCAACTGACGAATGGCAATCTGTCCGTCACGGTCAATCCGCAGGATGGATCGTATCAATTCGGACCTGTCGGTGGCCCATCTGTGCTGCAGGCAAGCGTAGGTGCGCTGGTCGATCACACGTGGCGGCGTGCCCGGAGCTATCCTTCGCATCTGGTTTCCGAATCGACATTTAGCGACGCGCTTGGTTCTGGTAAAGAGTTGACGGTTACCTGCAGCGGACTAAGCGGTAGTCCTGATTTGATCTACGTACTGCAGCTTTACACCGAAAATCCCTACGGCTCCGTTCAAGTACGCGTCAGAAACGGAACTACTAGAGCGATCTCGGTGCAGGCGATCCGCAGTATTGAGGCGATGGGGGACTCGATTGTTAACTTAAGTGGGCGTCAATCGGATGAGCGAGTTCTCTCCGATAGCTTCAGCGAAGATTGGCCCGACTTGGTGATCTACGATCTCGGGGATGCCCCGGGCGGCATGCATCGTGGAGTCGGAAGCCAACTTATCTATAACCGGCAGACGAAGCAGAGCTTATTCCTTGGCGCACTCACATCGGATCGATTCCTGACTCTTTTGCGACTCAAGACCGAGGGCAAAGGCACCGAAGCTAAGGTCGCATCTTATACCGTCGACTCTACAGGGACCACGGAGATTCAGAAGGATTACAGTCAGGCAAAGTCGCTGGAAGCGAAGTCTCTGAAAAGTGACCGGATCGAACTGAGTCTTCCACTGAATCCGGGCGAAGAGATGAGCTCTGAACGGGTGATGTTTACGGCGAGGCCGGACTACCTCGGCCAACTTCTTACGTATGGATCGGCAATTCGACGGCTGCATCGCGCGCGCGTTTCGAGTGAGATTCCAATCGGCTGGTGGAGTTGGACCGCTTACTATGCCGCGATCAACGAAGGCGAGACGCTGGCGAACGCGGATTGGCTGTCACAGCATTTGAAATCGATCGGCTACAAGTATTTCCAGATCGATGAAGGCTATCAGTACGCTCGCGGCGAGTACGTCACCGCCAACGCGACGCAATTTCCGGACGGCATGCGGTTTGTGGCCCATCATATTTTGAGAGATGGCCTCACCGTTGGCCTGTGGACAGCGCCATTCGAGGTAAGCAGCCGCGCTTGGGTTTACGAACATCACAAAGATTGGCTGGTCCACAATGCCGAGGGCCAGCCGATTCCACTCGAGGATGTGTGGAGGCAGGGTGTTGACACGCTTTACGCGCTTGATACGACACACCCTGGGGCGCAGGAATACTTGCGCCAGACCTACAAGACGTTGGTTCGGGAGTGGGGAGTTCGCTTCATCAAGATGGACTTCATGGATACGACGGCAATTGAGGGTTACTACTACCGCCCAAGCACCACCGCACTGGAAGCCCAGCGTATCGGCTTGCAGGTGATCCGCGACACCGTCGGCGATGATGTGATCCTGGACAAAGACGGAAGCCCCATGCTCAATCCGGTCGGGATCGTAGACACAGGCCGCGTCTCCGCGGACACGGGGCACAGTTTTCTAAGGTCGAAGACCGCCGCTCCCGGCATTGCAGCGCGCTTCTACATGAACCGGAACTTCTTCATCAATGACCCGGACGCTTTCAACGTCACCGATACATATCTGGTGGAGCACTCGGGCGAGCGTTCCTCGCATTCGCTGGCGACCGCACAGACTTCGATCGCACTCTCTGCGGTCGCTGGGGGCATGTACGAAATCGGCGATGACGTCTTGGTGCTCAACAGTGAGAAGGATCGACTGGCGTTGGTGGAAAACCGAGATTTGCTGAACATGGCCAAAGCTGGGCGAGCCTCAACGCCCGTGGATCTGATGACCTATGAGCCGGAGGATCAACAACCGAGCATTTTCTTGCTCCGGCAAAGCCCGCGCCAAAGCATCTTGACCGTTTTCAACTGGACCGAGCAGCCTCGCGCGCGCTCGTTGAGCCTCAGAGACCTTGGACTCCCAGTTAGCTCGACGATGATGGCAACTGCGATCTTGGATTCGAACGCCGCGGTTACGCTCGAAGGTGGCACGATCCGGCTTAAGAGTCAGTCGCCGCAATCGGCGGTGGTTATCAAGCTCGTGGACACTGCCGTCGCTAAAGCCGCTCCAACTGTTACAACCCGGGTCCCTTCTCAGTCCAAGGTCGGGGAGACTATAGCGTTCTCGGCTCAGACCGACCCTGACGGCGTACGCGCACTCGGCTATCACTGGGATTTCGGCGACGGAACCATCTCGGAAGGTTCCAACGTTTCTCATTGCTATACAAGTAAATCCGATTTCATAGTTCGGCTCAGAGTAGACGGGCCGGACGACGCGGCCACCGAACAGAGCTTTTCCATCGTAGTGACGGGCGAATTGAAACCGCTTCCCGATCTCCGCGCGAACCGGCGTTTTGAGCCCGAGAAATGAGGTACGCCCAAACGAGAATTCCGCGAGGCAGCGCGTGGGTGGCTTTTATCGGGGACCAATCTGAGCGGAGCAGAAAATTCGAAAGGTATTGGGCGGGCTCCTCCGAGGATCGTACCTGCTCGATTAGCACGCGTAACCCATCTTGGCACAAACGGGACGCCATTTCCACTAGTGCCTGGGACCGTTTCGGACAGCAATGAGCGAAACCTGCTCCAAGTCAGGGTAGTGTTCATCTTTGTCGGGGCTGCGGTCTGTTGGTGCGATCTGCTGGATAGTGGTTTGCGCCGGCGGTATGCCCCCGAAGTATCGCGCATACACTTCGTCAAACGTAGACATGTCCGCCAAATTATCTAGGTAGACATTCGTGGACACAACCTGAGAGAAATCCATATCGGCTTCTTCAAGATTGTCCATAAGGTTACGCATCGTCTGACGGAGCTGGAGGGCTGTCGTAGAACTATAGACTCCGCCGTTCAGTCCGGGGATAAAGCCACTCTTTGCGGAACAATACAACGTATCGCCAGCAAACACGCAGGGGCTCGCCGTGGGGCTGGGTGGCATGTTCTTGGGACGCACGGCCCTCCGTTGTTTCAGGTCACGGACTGCAACGCCGGTGTATTCGATTTGTGCGCCGTTGGGCAGGCTCGATGCTTCGATTGTGGCCCGTGCCGGGGTATTGCCGAACTCGAACCGGCGCGCATAGTGCTCGTTCATCACTCGCATCGGGAACTGCGCGGTCAAATACGGATTGACGAAAACCATGTTGCTTAGGTTCAATCCAGCGGCTTCCACTACAGCTTTCATACGGTCAAGCGCGAAATCTACCTGAGTCGCCGGATCGTCTGAAGCTTTGCCAGCACTCGGGGTGGTAGCAGGCATCGCGGAAACGAACAATCGATCATGAGTCAAAATGCCGGGCGAAAAAGGCTCGTCCGATTTGCAGCCCGGTGGAGAAATGGCACGCCGGTCCGAGAGATTGCGCACCGCAACTGCGTTGATCTCAATCGGGGGATCGGAAAGCGCGGCAACGCCGAGCACAGCGCGCGCCGGCGGAATTTTCCCAAAGAACTCGCCGAAAGCACGGTTAATTTCCGCATATTGGCTGATGTCGGTGAGATAAACGGTGGTGTAAACCACGTGATCCATCGTCAAGCCCGCGCTCTCGACAACCGACTTCAAGTTATTGAGGGCCTGCCGCGCCTGGACCGAAAAAGTTGGCGGTAACGCACCATCCGCGCCGCGCGGCCCCTGGCCGGAAATATAGATGTAGTCTCCCGCATCCACGCTATACGAGGCTGCGCGGTGAACCTTGGAAGAGTCCTGAGACGGTGCGGATGCGCCTGCCTGTGCTTGTGCGCCGACAGCGGACCACAGCAGCAATCCAACCAGGAACGATTTCATTCGAGCCTTCCGTCCGTATTTTGTAGTCGTGCAGTTTGCCATTGACCGCGGAAGAAGAAGTCGAGCTTCGCTCGCCTGGACAGCCGGGGGCGGCTGTCCCCACATACTACGTTGCCCGGCTTCCCCTTTGTGCCGCTCCCAGGACGCTGCGCAATCTTTGTCCCACGATGACTTCTTCGCCGGGTTGAATGGTCATCGAAACTAGTTCGATGTGGTCGGCTTCCGGCCGCTCTTTGCTGGTCGGATTGGGCCGGCCTTCGCGAACGGCTTTTACCAGGCTGGGATTATCCGCACCGAGCACTTCGATGACTGGGTCGCCCGCACGCAGAGCCTGCACGCAGTCGGCGATGGTAAATCCCCACGCCCGCTGATCCCATGAGACGTTCAGCGTGGGATAGCGGTTCCCATCATCTGGAATGTAGATCTTCGTCTGTACTCCCGGCACTGTCTCCACCAGCTTCCTGATGTTATCCACACGATCGTTCCACTCGCGATACAGTTTCTTCTCGTCCAGCTTCAGCCAGGTCTCGAGAGCGGTGAGGCAGCCGATCATTTCTTCTTTTCCCACCTTCATGGGACGGCACACGGCTCCCTCCCGCGGGCTGGAGTTCATAACGGCTGCGTCGATCAGATCTTTTCGGCCCAAGAGCACTCCGCTGCACTGGGGCCCGCGCAGGCCCTTCCCGCCGGAAAATGTGTAGAGGTCAATTCCCATTCGAGCGTACAGCTTTGCGTTATCTGCCGGAGGAATGCCCGCCGCATCGTCGAGAAGCAGCGGCACCTTATGATCTTTCGCGATCGCGAGTTCCTTCTGCAGTTCGTCACCGAGGTGCGTGGTATAGATCATCACGGTGTTTTGGTTGATGGCATTGGCAAGTTCTTCCGGTGAATAGGCGAGCACCAGTTTCGCGCCTGTCAGTCGGATCGCACTATCAAAAGCGCTCCGTCCGCCGGACATGACCACTTCATTCTTGAGGCCAGTGGTATCGGGGAGTTGCCAGATGAGCTTGTCGTCGGTGCCCGCCATGCAACCTGCAGTTGCGACCGCCAAGGCCCCAGCTGCCCCTGAGGTGATCATTCCAGACTCGGCGCCGGTGAGTTCCGCCAGACGCCGTCCAATGGCATGCTGCAAATCCAGCACATTCACGAAGTACTGCCCCGCTTCGATCTGCGCTTCGCGAACTTCAGGAAACTCCAGAGAGCCACTGAGGTAGGTCCAGGTGCCTCGGCAATTGATGACTGTCTTGACCCCCAGACGGCTGTAACAATTTTGTCGAGGGTCTTTGCCTACTGCAGTGGCAGCCTTCGCGTAAAGGTCAGCTACCGCAATTTGGCTCAGCAGTGGAGCCGCCGCCGCCCATTTCATGAATGACCGCCTGCTGGAATTCAGAACATGCATTGCGACACCTCCTGGTTTGACTACCCTGGATTAACTGCCTACTCTTCATCTTCGTGCAGTGGGACGCGTGATCGAACTGCCAAGATAAAGGCCTTGGCTCCCGGTTTATTTTGGTTGTAGAAGCCCACCGTGCAGTTAGGACGAAAATAATAGGCGTCCCCCGCTTTGGCCGGATAGCGGCCTTCGACGCCGTCCATTCCACTGCCGGCAACCATTTCACCCTGGCCATCAATTACAAGATAGATTTCTTCCGCCGCTTCGTGATGGTGCGGCCAGTTCGTTCCTCCGGGAGAAAAGTCCATCCAGAAAAAACTATCCATCACATAGGCCTCATCAATTAAGTCGCGCTTGCCGCTGTGCAGGCCGGCGAGAAGTTTGTACAGAACCGAGTTAGGGTGACCGCTAACAGTTTCCTCTTTGGCATCCTCTAGGTTGGCGACCTTCGGATGCGGCAACGGGGCGCCGATGAAAATCGACGGCTCGATTTTGAATCCCATAACCAGCACGCGCAGCGGCTGATCCGCGTCGCTGGAAATCGAATGTTTGATGCCGGGAGGCAAGCATGCTTGCGCAGCGCTTGAATCTGATCTTCATAGTGCAGCACGCCTCCGCCCTCGATGACAAAGTAGATTTCTTCCTGGCGGTCGTAGGACACGGTCCCGCAACTACCGTGCGCATCCAGATTCACTTCCCCGAAGCGAGTTACGGTTTGGAGAGATCGATTGTTTTTGTCGCCCTCACCGAAAATCGCGCGGTAGTGGCAAGTTTGAGAGGTGAGGTCGGCCTTCGACTCCGCTAGCTCAGGAACATAGCGATGCAACCATGTGGGATCGACTGGCCGGTCTTGCGCTCGAAGACCGTGTGCCAGCAACAGCGCTAACAGCAGGAGGTTTTTCAACTTCTGTGCTCCCGATTCTGCAATTCGATTTTTCGGCGGGCTTGCTGAACTGTTTTCACGCCGCGTAGTCGACCTTCAATCCTGGGCATGACCCTCCGCGGAGGGCAATGAGGAAGGGTTCGGAGGGCGGGCCTCTCGCACAATGTACCCGACCAGATCATCAAGTTCAGTGCTGCGGAGTCGCTGCCCGTAGTCGACAGGCATGGGATCTCCAATTTTCCGCTGGACAGAGACCAGACTGGACTTCATGAGCAGATAAAACCGGCCTTCGTCATCCTGCAATTGCAGAGAAGTATTGTCTTCGTTCCGAATCATACCGGAGAACTTGCGGCCATCCCGCGCAACCGCGGTAACTGCTTCTTGCGGTCCTCCGGCCGGCCTGAGAATTGCATCGCGAATTTCGTCCGCCGAATGATCCCGCGCAAACCCTCCCAGGTCTCCAGCAACGAACTGTCCTCGGCCTCCAATTCGATGGCAGGCTGAACAGCCGGCCTTTCCGAAGAAAAGATCGTGGCCCCGCGCTGGGTCGCCCGGCACGGAGTTCCCGGCGGACCTGCCTTGCAAAAAGCGCAGATAAGCAACCACCGCATGAGTATCGTCGTCGCCAATATCGGGGAACCCTGGCATTCCAGCTTCCGGAATTCCACCGTGAATCACGTTGAGCAATGCTTCGTCCGAGAGCGCCCTCACAGCGGGCCGGCGAATGAGATCGGGCGCATGCTCACCACCGAGCCCGTCAAGTCCGTGGCAAGTCGCGCACTTCACCTCGAAAACGCTCTTTCCTCTGAGGTCGAGTTTCAGACCGGAAGCCGACTCTTCGCGGTTCGGATTTTGACAAAGGACATTGCTGCTCGCGCCAAGAGAAATCAGCACCAACCCAAACTTGAGAACGATTCGCCAGGTCACGCCGCGCTTCCCGGATTCTGCACTTCCGAGGGTGACTCGCGCGAGGGAGGCTCGCTCAAGAAGTCGCAATATATTCCACTCCGTGAAAACAGTTTCTTAGGAATCGGTGACATCGGACGGTGAACCTGATATACCACAGAATCTACTTGACGCAAATTGAATTGTTTCGTTTCATTGGGTTTTGTTTCGTCCAGTGAAAGTGTGCGGTACATAAGACGCTTGCCCGGGAAAATGCCGATGCTCGGATTACAAAATCGGTCGTTCCTGGCAGAGGCACTATGGCAGCGCCGATCAAGGAAGAGGGAACGATGCGGCACTACGCAGCGGCTCTGCTTATTTGTTGGTTGAACTCGAATGTTTCACTTGCCCAGGCTAAAGCTGAGCCGAGCCGGCCGAGTCCGTCGTGTAGCATCGAGGCCACGAACTACAAGGGTTGGAGCGCAGAACAGCTTTCCAACCGCTGGCTCAAGCTGGTCGTCGTGCCACAAAATGGCGGACGCCTGATGCAGGTCATTTTTGCCGGGCATCATTACCTCTTCGTCAATCCCAAGTACGAAGGAAAATACCTTCCGCCCGATCCATCCCGATGGTTTAACTATGGAGGCGACAAGCTCTGGGTGTTGCCGGAAGGAAATGACGATGAACAACATTGGGTGGGCAATTCCGATCTGCTCGACGACGGCCCGTACGGCTTTCGAAAGGTTTCGGAAGGGCAGGAATGCGAGATCGAGCTGACAGGCCCCGCCGATCCGCAGACCGGGGTTCAGATCCGGCGCACGATTCACCTGGACGCCGATTCTCCACGAATTCGTTTTCACGCAACCATGCAGAACAAGACCGGGCACGTCATCGAGTGGTCCATGCAATCCGTCTCGCAATACGACACCGCCGACCACTCTGCTCCCTCGGGAGGCAGCCACAACTTCTGGACCTTCACCCCGGCGAATCCACTCAGCGGCTATCTGAACCGCTACCACGTGCGTTTCGGTCCGGCAGAAAATCCGGCGGTCGCCGTCAGGGACGACGGCCTCTTCGCGCTGCACTATGTGCACCTCGCCGCCGAACTGTGGCTGGATTCGACGCCAGGCTGGCTCGCTGTGGTGGATGGCGACAACCGGTACGCCATGGTTGAGCGCTTCCACTACGAAAAAAATGAAACTTATCCCGGCAAGGCATCGGTTATTTTTTGGATGAATGGTCCCGAACTGATATTGAATTCCGAAGGCGAGCCTTCCATGACTTCCGGAGGCGATGGTTCTCCCTATTATCTAGAGGCCGAGATCAATAGTCCTCTCGTCCAGTTGCGGCCAGGTGAGACCCGCGACCTCGACACCGAATGGTTCCCCACTCGCTCAGGCAGTGAATTCCACGGCGCAGACGACGCCGGCATCGTGGTGCATCCTCTTCAGGCCACTCGTTTAGAAAACGGCCACATACGCCTCTCGGCCTCATTTGGAGTATTTTTCGCGGGACGTTTGGTTGCGCACCTTTACGACGAACACGGCGCCAGCGTGGGAACGATGCCTCTGACTCAGGTCGACCCAGCCGATCTCGTCGTGCTCGAAACAGAGTTAATGCCCCCTGCAAAGACCTCCCGCGTCTCGCTTCATCTTGAAGATGCAAATGGGCTCGACCGGGGTTCCCTTCAAGAAGTTAAAGTCGAGGAGGTTCAAGTCGGCGCGGCGCAAAACCACTGACATGAAATCATTCAGGAAAAAATTCGCCGTGGCCGCACTGGCCGGTTTGCTCTCGTTTCCAGCCGCCGGGCAACAGGGGCAGGCTCCTGTTGTTGCCGATGTGAACGTGAGCGCGGACGACTTGCTGACGCAGCCTTCCGGCGCCAACTGGACTTCCTATAACGGCGACTACACCGGACGCCGGTACAGCGCTTTGCACGAAATCACCGCTGCAAATGTCGCGCAGCTCCGCTCCTCGTGGATCTTCCATCCTTCCAATTCCGACAGACTCGAAGTAACCCCCGTGGTCGTCAACGGCGTAATGTATGTCACCTCGGCCAACGATGCATTTGCCCTTGATGCGCGAACGGGCCGCGTTCTCTGGCATCACCAAAGGCCGTTGAGCGCCGGGTTGCTCGATGACGCTGCGGCTCATAAGAACCGTGGAGTTGGAGTCTGGCGAAACTTCGTCTACATGGAAACCGATGACGCCCACCTGCTTTGTCTCGACGCTCGCTCCGGACACCTGCTATGGGATGTGACCTACGCGGACAAGGCAAAACAATATGGTGCAACCAGCGCTCCGCTAATTGTGAAAGACGAAGTTATCGTGGGCACGTCCGGAGGTGACTCCGGCGTGCGCGGTTTCGTGGCCGCTTACGATGCCGTTACCGGCAACCTGAAGTGGCGTTTCTGGACGATTCCCGGGCCGGGTGAGTTCGGCTCTTCCAGTTGGCCCGGCGATTCCTACCTTCATGGCGGGGGCACGACGTGGATGCCCGGTACGTACGACGCGAAGCTGGATACCTTGTATTGGACAACCAGCAACGCGGCGCCCGATTTCGTGGGAGATTCCCGCCCTGGGGACGACCTGTACACCGCCTGTGTCGTGGCGCTGAACGCCACTACGGGGGCGTTGAAATGGTACTTCCAGTTCACTCCGCACGACCTGTACGACTACGACGCCAATGAAACACCGGTGCTGGTGAGTGCCGAAGTAAACGGACGAGTGCGTGACTTGCTGGTGCAGGCCAACCGTAACGGGTTTCTTTATCTTCTCGACCGGACCGACGGAAAGTTCCTCAAGGCGACGGCGTTTGTTGAGAAGCTGAACTGGGCCAAAGGAATTGACGCCTCGGGCCGCCCAATACTTTCGGGACGAATACCGAGCGCGGAGGGCACGCAGATTTGCCCCAGCATTGACGGAGCCACAAATTGGTTTTCGCCCTCCTACAATCCTGACACCGGATTCTTCTACGTCATGGCGCTGGAGAGTTGCAGCGTCTTTTTCGCTCACCCGCAACCATTTTCCCAAGGCCAGACCTTCTATGCTACGGGCACGAAGCTTGCGCCCGACGATCACGCTCAAAAGGTTCTGCTGGCGTACTCCGTGCCCGAGGGAAAAATTGTCTGGCGCTATCCCCAAGTCGGCCGCGGCAATTCCTGGGGCGGGACTCTGACAACGGCGGGTGAACTGGTGTTCTTCGCAAACGATACCGGAGCACTGGAAGCGGTCGAAGCACGGACCGGCCGCTCGCTCTGGCAATTCACCACCGGCCAAAGCATTCATGCTTCACCGATGAGTTACGCGGTCGATGGGGTTCAGTACCTGGCTGTCGCTGCGGGAGGGGATGTAATCAGCTTCTCCCTTCCTCATTGAGTATGGCGAGGCAGTTGGACGATGGTTGGCTACGCAGACCAGCGGCTTTCACGGAATGAAACTCGGGATCAGGGTTGCGTCTGTTTGGCAACACTCCTTTGTATAATTGGGCGACTCTGAGAGCCGCAATCCAGCACTGCAACCGGAGCATTCTTCGTGCTGCTTAAAGTATTCAACGATCGCGTCGTGCTGGGTCAGGCGGCGGCCGAACAGGCGGCGGCGGCCGTTCGGCGTGCCCTAGCAGAGCGTGGCTATGCGAGGATCATTGCTGCGACGGCTGCGTCGCAGCTCGAATTTCTGGATGCTTTGACCAAGGCGCCGGGCATCGACTGGTCCAAGGTGGAGGCTTTTCATCTCGACGAATACATCGGCTTGCCGGTCTCCCATCCGGGAAGTTTCCGCAAGATGCTGCTGGAGCAGTTGGTGCAGAAAACCGGAATTGTCAACTACCATCTGCTCGACGGGGACGCCGCCGATCCGATGGATACGGTGCAGCGCGTAGGCAAACAACTGGCATCCCGGCCCGTGGATATTGCGTTTCTGGGTATTGGCGAGAACGGGCACATCGCATTCAACGACCCACCTGCCGATTTTAAGACTGAAGAACCCTACATCATTGTGAACCTGGACGAAGCCTGCCGGCAGCAACAAGTAGGCGAGGCTTGGTTCGCCGATATTTCACAAGTGCCGAAGCGGGCAATCTCGATGTCGGCCCGGCAGATTCTCAAAGCCAAGGAGATATTGGCGGTTGTGCCCGGTCCGCGCAAGGCCCAAGCGGTGAAGGCTTGCTTTGAGGGCGCGGTCAGCCCCATGACGCCGGCTTCTATTCTGCGCACTCATCCGAATGCCACCGTCTATCTCGACAAGAACTCGGCTGCGCTCCTGGGCCCCGTCTTGCAGAATGGGCTCAACCATAGTTCGCTAACTGACGAATCGCAGGTCACGGTTGGCCCTTAACGCGCGGTTTGCGAACTATCAAGCATGGTAACCGCCAGGAAGCCGATTCCTTTGTTGCGCTGGTGGATCGGCGGCCTTCTGTTTGCGTCCACGGTCATCAACTACATCGACCGACAGACTCTCTCGCTTCTGGCGCCTTACCTCAAGATCGAGTACCGCTGGACCAACTCAGACTACGCGAATATTGCCATCGCTTTCCGGGTGGCTTATTCAATCGGACAGACAGTCTTTGGGAGGCTCATGGACCGCATCGGCACCCGCCGCGGCCTGACCCTCACGGTGATCTGGTATTCGGTGATCTCGATGTTGACTTCGCTGGCGAGCGGCTTTTACAGCTTTGCAACGTTCCGGTTTCTGTTGGGTGCGGGGGAGTCCGCCAACTGGCCGGCCGCAACGAAGGCAGTCTCGGAGTGGTTCCCCAAACGTGAGCGCGCACTTGCGACCGCACTGTTTGATAGCGGTTCTTCGATTGGGGGAGCGGTCGCTCCATTTATCGTGCTGTGGATTTATTTTCGTTGGGGATGGCGCCCGGCATTCATGATCCCGGGCATTCTCGGATTTCTCTGGTTGATCGTCTGGCGCTGCTTGTATCATCCGCCGGAGACGCACCGTCGTATCGGCCAATCTGAACTCGAAATGATCGTCGCGGACAAGCAGGAGTCGGATGCTCCTCAGCAAGGCAAAGCGCGGCCACTGTGGAGTGACCTGCTGAAGCTTCCGCAGACCTGGGGCGCTATCATCGCGAAGACATCCACTGATCCGGTCTTCTTCTTCATAACCGAATGGTTTCCAATTTACCTGGTCGCGAAGGGCATCGAGCTGAAGACCGGATTGTTCGCCGTATGGATCCCGTTCATCGCCGCCGATCTGGGTAGCTTCTTCGGGGGTGGCGTTTCCGGCTATTTGATCAAGCGGGGATGGTCGCTAGGCGCGGCGCGCAAAACACTGATCGTTTTCGGCGGAGTGGGCATGACGATGATCATTCCTACAATTTTCACGACCAACGTCTACTGGATTGCACTTTTGTTTGCGGTCGCGACTTTTACGTACGCGGGTTTCACCACGATGGCCAATGTGCTGCCCTCGGACCTGTATAGCAGCGAATGGGTGGCGTCAGTGAGCGGGTTAAGCGGAACGGGGGCCGGCGTCGGAACCATCGTTGCTTTCAAACTCATCGGCTATTTTTCCGATGCTCGCCAGGCAACGGGCACTCATTCTTTCGATCCGATCGTGATTATAGCGGGGCTAGTGCCTTTCGCCGGCATGATTCTGGTCTTACTGTTGGTGCGCAACACGCAGGCGACAGATCAAGGGCTGGTGCGACGAATCTGATTTGGATACACCTTTGAGGAACTATGGGATATAAGCGCCTGGAACTCGACGGCAAAGTGGCGGTGGTGATCGGTGGCAGTTCTGGAATCGGCCGTACGCTCGCGTGCGGACTGGCCGAGGCCGGAGCCGATGTGGTGCCCAGTGCACGGCGCATGGAACTGGTGAATGTGGTTGCCGACGAAATCGAGTCTCTGGGCCGCCGGTCGCTACGTGTAAGCTGCGACGTGGCCGACCGCGGATCGTTGGAAAAAGTGCTGCAGGCTTCTGTCCAGACGCTCGGGAAGGTGGATATCCTGGTTAACGCTGCCGGATTCAACCAGCGCGCCCCCACGCTCGACTTTCCTGAGGCCGATTGGAATCGGCTCCTCGACACGAACCTCACGGGTACGTTGCGAGCGTGCCAGGTTTTCGGACGTCACATGATCGAGCGCAGTTATGGACGCATCATCAACATCGCTTCGATGGGCTCGTATCTCGCGCTCTATGAAGTAGCGGCGTACTGCGCGAGCAAGGCGGGCGTGGCATCTTTGACGAAATCGCTGGCCATCGAATGGGCGCGGGATGGAGTCTGTGTTAACGCAATTGCGCCGGGCTACTTCCGCACACCATTGACCGAGAAGCTAGTGGTAGGCACAGCGCGAGGACAGGAGGTGCTGACCCGAACTCCGATGAAGCGCTTCGGCGAATTGGAGGAACTGATCGGAGCGGCGATATTTCTCGCCTCAGACGCTGCCAGCTTTGTAACTGGCACTCTGCTTGCCGTAGATGGTGGCTTTCTCGCCAGCGGTGTAAATCAATAAGGCTCCGCGTAGCCTCGGCCGTCCTCGGCATTCCGATTGCGTCTTCATCGATACGGCACGAAGCCCTGCGCCTTCATCTCCAGGCGATAGACCGAAGTGGTGGCCGTGATGTAGAGCGTTCGATAGTCCTTGTCACCCCAGTTCAGATTTGCCGGTTGCTCCGGCATCACGATGGTGCCGAGATGGTTGCCTTTGGCGTCCCAGATCCAGATGCCCTTTGGGCCGGTGATAAAGAGGTCGCCGTTCTGATCCACTTTCATTCCATCCGGCACGCCATCGTTCTTCCCGCCGGGCTCTTCGCCAAAGATGCGGCCGTTCGTGATGGTTCCCCCAGGCGCAACGTCGTACACGCGGATGTTTCTCTGTTCGCTGTCGTCGACGTAGAAATGCCTGCCATCCGGCGAAAAGGCAAGACCGTTCGGCTGTGTCAGGTCTTTGGTGAGTAACTTCACGTTGCCTTTGCTGTCGAGGCGGTAGACGCCCTGGAACGGAATCTCCTGCTTTTCGCCTGCAACCAGATCCAGGGTTGGATCCGTGAAGTACAGCGCCCCGTCCGGGCCAACGACAACATCGTTGGGACTGTTCAGCTTCTTGCCGGCGTAATGATCTGCCAGAATTTTATATTTTCCTTGAGCAGTTATTGCGATGATGGCGCGTAACACGCTGGCGCAGTCGATCAGCCGATGCTGGCGGTCGAAAGTGTTGCCGTCGGGGTCACCGAGCGCAATCACTTCCTCTTTCTTGCCATCGGGATGGAGCCGGTAAATCTTATTAATAGTTTCGTCGCTTACGTAGAGGAATCCTGCCTGATCCCATACCGGGCCCTCCGTAAACCCGAAGCCCGTCGCCACCACGCTCAGTTTGGCGGTGTGATCCACCAGATCCCAGAACTGCGGCAATTCGGCTTGCAGCTTAAATTCCGAGGGCGCGGGTGGAGTAGCGCCAGAACCTGATGCTCCAACCGTAAGCAGCGGTGAGGCCGCGACGATCAAGGTGCGAAGGAATTTCATGCCGCGATTCATGAGCAATGCCTCTTTCGTGAAATGAACAGTTGAACCTAGTTCGTTGACCATCAACTCCGAAAAGGAAAGTGGCACGTCTATGGGTCTTCAAACGCCTCCGTCCGATTTACAGCTTCGCCGGGTTTCACGTTGGCTACCCTCATCAGATAGCTGACAACATCATTCAATTCATCGAAGTTGAGAGTGGAAGCGTAGTCAGAGGGCATCAGCGCTTGCGAACTGTCCAGCCCCTCGAGGTCTGACTTGTCCACGAAGTGAAATGTCCCGTCCATCGTCTGCAACTGCAGAGAGAAATTATCTTCATTGCGAATTCGTCCAACGTATTTCTCGCCCCCGCGAGTGATTGCCGTCACCAGTCGCGCCTGCAGGTCGCTGCTCGGAGTAGGACTGGTGATCGCGCTCCGAATCTGCTCCACCGCATGACTGCGAGCGTACCCGGACAGATCAGAGGCGATAAAACCGCCTTTGCCGGCGGTCATGTGGCAGCCGGAGCATCCTGCCTTGCCGAAGAAAACTGTCTCTCCGCGATCCGGATCACCTGGCAGATTGAGCGGTCTCCTTGTCCCCGTTTTCTCTGCACCCTGAAGAGAACGCAAGTATGTGACTACTGCCTGGACATCAGGACGTGCGAGGGAGCGGAAGGCAGGCATTCCAGTTCCAGGCACGCCATTCTCAATAGTGCGGAAGATCTGCGAGTCGGAGAGCCGCTGCACTTTCGGATTTTCCACGATGTTGGGGGCGCGTTCGCCGCCTCTGCCGTCCAGGCCGTGGCATCCGGCGCATGTTGACGCGAAAGTTTGCTTGCCGCGCGCCGAGATGGACTTGACGTTTTTCTGGGCAAGGTTTTGCTGCGGGCCTTGCGACCACGCGGCGAGGCCATTGGCGGCCCATAAAGCCGCCAGCACCGGCGCCAGCACGGAACGTGATCTCGGGCTTGCGAGCATTATCGAGACACAGCTTAGAACAAAAACTTCAGCGCAAGTTGCATAACGCGTGGATCTCGCGCGGAAGTCACATACCCAAAGCCGCCCGAGACGGCGTTGTTGAAATTTCCCGAGGGGTTGATGAACTGTGCGTGATTGAAGATATTGAAGGCCTCCGCGCGAAACTGCACCTGAGTACTTTCGGTTATCCGTGTATCTTTCAGCAAGGCCATGTCAAAGTTGTTGATACCCGGACCACTAAAGAAACGTCGCATGGCGTTTCCGACCTGCCCTGGCTGTTCTGCCGTAAAGTAGTTTGGGTTGAAATAGGGTTGCCCCGAACGCGGATTACGGTTTACAAACAGATGGCCGCCATTGTTGGCATAGCTAGGTTCATCGATAGTGTCAGCGAATGTTCCACTGAGTGAGAGGTCATCGGACGGTTCAGTTATCTGGACGGGCTCGCCCTTGGCAAATATCGCGATACCAGACAGCGCCCACCCGGTGGTGAGTCTCTTAAGAGAGCCACCAGTAAGTCTTTCAAAGGGCATTTGGACGGTGTAGCTCACCGTCAAGTCTTGCGGGACGTCGAAAGCAGACAAGGCGCGGCTCGCCCTGGGATTAAAGGGATTGGTGGCGTCGAACGAACTCGAACCATTGTCGATCGATTTTTCGTAGGTGTAGGCAACCAGGAAATTGGCATACTTCTGGTTGTGTTTCAGGCTTGCCTGCAGTGAGTTGAAACTCGAGCTCACGGCTGTGATCATGTACGGGTTACTGCCGAAGTTAATACCAAAAGTTGGACGGGTACCGTAAACAGTCGTCGTATTCCCAACCGTAACTGCGTTGGGTGAGTTAATGGTCTTTCCCGGCGCCAGAATGTATGTATTATCCTCCCCAAATGGACCGCAGGGAGTAGCTCCCGTCGGCAGCAACGCATTCAGTGAAAGGCAGAGCGATGCGCTCCCCGGATTCGAATCTTCGAAGGTTAAGAGGTGCCGGCCGACCGATCCCACGTAGCTGACGCTCGCTACCGTGGACGAGCCTAACTGCCGCTCCAGAGAAAATTCAAATTCCTGCACCCGCGGTATTTTGTCGCGAGGGTACAAGTAGTCAGACCCGGAAATGGGCGTGGCCTGCGTCCAATTGAAAGAGGTGTCCGGATTTTTCGGCGATATATTTTTCGGCGGAAATGTGAAAGGAAACTTTGGTCCCGCACTAACCTCGCTGAACCCTGTACCACGATCGATAAATGGGGATGCCAGGAGAGTGGGTTCGGGAGAAGAATAATACAAACCGTACGGCGCATCTCCTACCTCGACAAATCCAGTGGCGTCCTCAATAGCGCTGTAGAAGATGCCGTAACCGGCGCGAATGCTACTCTTACCCGGCCCGCCGGAAAGTTTGCCGAGGAAACCTTCCGTGTTGTCAGGCGAATAAGCGAATCCAATTCTAGGAGCAAAGTTGCTGTACTGAATCGGGGCTAAGGTTCGCGGCACGCCCCGATCTCCGGGGACTACCAACCCCTTGGGTGCAGTCGGGAAAACTTGAGATTGTTCGCCGGCGATCACTGTCTCCAGTTTGTTTTGCGTGTCATACCAGGGTGTCATGATCTCATAGCGAAGGCCATAATTGATGGTCAGCGTTGGCCGTGCGCGCCAGCTATCCTGGGCATAAATTCCAAAGTATTTGTCGCGCGAGTCGAGAAGCTGCTGGCTGGCTTGGGTAAAATTAACCGGGGCGCCGATCAGGAAGTCGGCAAAATCCAAGCCTGTCTCTGAACCATCAAAGGTATACGCTCCGTTCGCGTCGTCGTAGTTTCTCTCGTTAATCTGATCGTAATGAAAGTCTCCGCCGAACTGGAGGGTGTGGGTTCCCACAATCTTTGTGAAATTATCGATGATCTGGTAGGTGTTGTTGAATTGCCGTAGCGCATCTTGAGGGAGTCCAAAGTTATAGTTGTTGAAGACAAACGAAGGAACTCCTTCGAGGGCTGCACTGATGGGGCCGATTCCGCCGGTGCTATTCCAGGGTGTATTAAAGCCCAACGAACTGAGCGGAACCCCTGTGCCACCAATTGGAATTCCTCCGAAGTAACGATTCCGCAGATACACCAGACGGACATCATTGACCGTGGAATTATTGATAGTTGTCGTCAGGCCGAGATTGATCATCTCCGCACGACCCTGAACGCTGCTATCAAAGCCCGGGAAAGTGATGCCCTGAGCGTAGGGAGTTGTGACGTTGAATTGATCGAAAAAGTAGTACCCGAACAAAGTACCGTACTGCGTATTGGTGTCCAGGCGGATTCCGAATTTGTCGTCCCTCAAATGCTGGTTAAAGGACGAAGCTTCATAATTCGCGCCTGAGGGTAGATTCGCATTGGGCGTCGGGATGTATTTCAGAGTGGCTTTCGCGACCGGAGACCACGCAGACATGGGAATGACCGCGTTCGGGAACACGCAGGGCGCAGCTCCAGTGCTCGTAGTGCAGTCGACCCCGGAACCCGCTGGAGCGTAAGGATCGCTGGCGGCGGTGTAATAATACGGCTCACCTGGGGTCACGGGATACCCCAATTCATGGGAAAGGATATAGTCCCAACTGCCAAAGGGATACCTGGGGGAGGGGTTAGCTGGGGTTGCAGCCACTATTCCCGTGCCGCTCTCCACGGCTTGGGCAAACGCGCCCGCTTCATCGATCAGATTTCCCGTGCGATCTTGTGCGGTAGGTACTGCAAATGACTGAGTCTGGCCCAGGATTTGTCTGTTTCCCTGATAGTCGCCGAAAAAGAAAACCTTGTCTTTTTTTATCGGCCCGCCGATAGTTCCTCCAAACTGATTCTGCTTGAAATCTCCCCGTGTTCCTCCCGCGAAGTAGTTGGCCGCATCGAAGTCGGTATTGCGGAGGAAGTCGAACAGGGCTCCGTGAAATCTATTGGTTCCAGATTTGGTGACGACATTGATTTGGCCGCCGCTGAAGTTTCCATATTCGGCGTTGAAATTGTTGGTGATGATGCGAAATTCGGAGATGGAATCAAGATTGGGAAGAATGGCCGCTCCGTTGTGGACACCCTCTTGAGCATCGGCTCCATTCACCATGAAACCGTTCGAACCGAGTCGGCCACCGTTTACGGACTGAGTTCCGTTCGTCTGATCGCCGGATACCGTTGTTGGATCTACGCCCACTCCGTTCGTTGTGTCGTTGCAATTGGTTGATGTGCATTGATAAGGCGAAACACCCGGCTGCAGAGCCAGCAGATCAATAAAGTTGCGGCCATTCAAGGGCACAGAGGTCATCTTGGTGCCTTCGATTACCTCTCCCATCTGCGTGCTCTGGGTCTCCACTTGGGCAGCTTCCGTACTCACCTCAATCTTCTCGTTGATCGAGCCGACGGCCAGACTGGCATCGACTCGAAGCGCGGAGTTGGCATCGATCACCAAACCGGTCTGCCGGTAAGTCTTGAAACCGACCTGCGTGATTTCCAGGTTATAGGTGCCGACGGCCAGGGTCGGAAGATTGTAGAAACCTTTGGCATCGGTCTTTTGTGTCGTCTGGACCCCGGTCAGGGTGTCGGTCGCAGCCACCGAAGCTCCGGAAATAACAGCGCCCGATTTGTCCGTAACCACGCCGGAGATGCTGCCGGTGATACTCGCCGACGCAAGCGCCAGCGCAAGAAGCACGAACGCAAGAACTGCGAAAACAGCGCACCGACGGTTGCTCATAGATGATCTCCTGCGGGACGAGATCTTCGCCCGATTTTCAACGCCGTTCCTTTTGGCATTTTCATCTAGTGAAATCTATCGAAGCGTTGTGAAAATTCTATGCACGATAGATGAAACGGTTTATCTCAATCGCAGTAGCCGTGTCAAACTTTTTTTATATTCCGAGATCAGGGCAAACAGGCATCCCCGCGCCCTGCGCCAAATTTATCTTGTAGCGAACCGAGAGAATGCCTGATTCGCCAAGCAAAGAACTACTTCTGTTTCACCGCGATCGCTGAGATCTCAATTCGGGCGTTGTTGACCAAGGCCGCAGCCTGGATAGTCGCGCGGGCCGGCTTGGGATCAGGCATAAGGCTCTTGTAAATCTTGTTCATGTCGGGGAACTCATGAATGTCAGCGAGGTAAACCGTCACGCTGACCACATCCTTCAGTTCGAAGCCGGCGGCCTTGAGAACTCTCTGGATATTGTCGAGAGCCGCAGTTGTCTCGGGGCCAATTCCCCCGGCGACCAACTTGTCGGACTCGTCAGTACCCTCCTGACCGGCGATGTAGAGAGTATTGCCAGCCACGATGCCGTCACTAAAAGGAAGTCCCCTGGCTGGAGAAAGATTCACGGCTTTTCGGTCCTGGCTATAGCCCTCTTGCACGGAAACTCCTATGGCTAACGCGATCGCAAAAATCCAAAGAAGCAAGCGCGCAGTTCTGGGCAGCATCCTCATTTTCATTCCCTCCGATAAATGGATTGGCTCTTCCACCGAACGACAAACAATGTTAGAGTCCGCGCACATGTATACATCCAGGAGGAGGAAATGAACAAGTTTCGGGGATTGGCGAAATCCCGCAGAATCGCGGCATCCCTAGTATCCATCGGGCTTTTGTCTGCTATCCCGTTCGGAGCCAGATTCTTGCGGGCACAATCAGCCGCCGGAGCAACTGCACCGCAGACCGACAACGCCTTGGTTGCAGACTTTCGCAGGGTGGAAGTGGCTTCGGTCTCCGATGCTCTGGAGCAGTTGACCGGCAAGCGGATGTACATGAGTCATCGCATGCATCCGATCTTGACCGCAAAGTTTGCCGGCATTGCCCGCACCGTCCTGCTTAAGAAGGACGAAGGCAACAGCGATCCCTCTGCGTTGAACGGAATGCTGGCGGCCATTGATGAGGGCTCCGCCGATTCTGTTTACGTGATGGTGGTCGAGGACGGCGAGGACATCGCGGGAATGGGCGGACTGATGGGCACCGCCATGGCTGCGCGCGGCTACGCCGGAGCAGTGATCGATGGAGGAGTGCGCGATGTGGCCTATCTGCGCAAGATTGCGTTTCCGGTGTATGCGACCGGCATTGTGCCGTCTACGTCGGTGCATCATTATCGATTTGGAGGATCCCAGATTCCCGTCAAGTGCGACGGTGTGATGGTGAATGCGGGCGACATTGTCGCGGCGGACAGTGATGGCGTAGTGGTTGTCCCCAGGGCGAGGGCCCAAGAAGTTCTAACCCTGGCCCAGCAAATGGACTTCAAAGAGCATTCGATGTATGCCGTGATCGAACAGATGAAGTCGATTGTGGAGGCGGTGAAGAAGTTTGGAAGGCTGTAGCGGACAAAAGACCGCTTGCACAAAATCGACTTTCATCAGATAATTCGCACTTTCATTTTGTGATGCCAATGTTCATCCGCTTTCATGGCTAATCCTCCAAAGCGAAGCTACAACATCACCGCCTTGCAACGCGGGTTGCGTCTTCTCCACATTTTCAGCGAATCGCCGCACGGGCTCACGGCGAAGCATGTGGCGGAACGTTCCCGGCTGCCGGTGAGTACGGTCCACCGTTTTCTGGCGAACCTGGAAGGTGCGGGCTTTTTGAACTGCAGCGGAGACGGCGTGTACCACCTGGGAATCGCGTGTTTCGCGATCGGCCAGGCCGCTGTGGGTCAACTCGATATTCGCCGCGTGAGCCTGCCGTACCTTCACGAGCTAAACCAGCAGACGCGCGAAACCATTCACTTGACGGTGCGGCATGGGCTGTCCGCAGTTTACGTCGAGAAACTGGATTCGCCCGAACAGTTGCGCATTTTCTCCCGTATCGGGGTCGCTGTTCCCTTGTATTGCACTGCGGTTGGCAAGGTGATGCTGGCCCACATGCCTGACGACGAGCGGGAAAAAGTTCTTCCGCAGTTGGGGCTGAAGCGTTTGACGCCGAACACGGTGGGAAATCTTCAGGAGTTGAGGGCTGAACTGTACCGGGTCCGGAAGAACGGTTACGCCTGTGATTTGGAGGAGCACGAACTCCACATACGATGCGTCGCGGCTCCCATCTGGGACCACGCTGGTAGCGTGAATGCCAGCCTCAGCATTACCGCGCCGGTGGTACGGATGCCGGTCACCCGCTTACGCCAACTCGCAACGCTTATTCAGACGGCTGGACTGCAAATCTCGCGCGAGTTGGGATATCAGACCGCCGGTTACGGATCGCTATTGCGAAGACCTGCGGAAGGATCCGCAGCATGAGGATGGCAGCGCTCATCGCCGTGGTTCTCATTTGCCTGGGAGCCCGGGCCGGAAGTGACGCGCCAGCCAGCGTGTCGACGGCGATCGATGTGCAGCCTTCGGATCCACTGGTTCAACCGCCCGCGGCGAACTGGATTTCCTACAACGGGGACTATTCCGGCCGGCGCTATAGCAGCCTGTCTGAAATTATTCCTGACAATCTCGGAAGGCTCCGCGCCGAATGGGTTTTTCATGCGCGCAACTCGGGACGGCTTGAGGTCACTCCAGTTGTCGTGAATGGAATGATGTTCGTGACTGCTGCGAATGATGCCTCCGCGCTCGACGCCCGGACCGGACGAGTGGTGTGGCACCATGCGTGGCCGATTTCGGAGGGGCTGATCGACGACGCGTCGGGGCACATTAACCGCGGGGTTGGTGTTTGGCACAACCGGGTTTACATGGAAACGGACAATGCGCATTTGCTCTGCCTAGATGTGCGCTCTGGCAATCTCATCTGGGACGTGGCGTATGCGGATTGGAACCGGAATTACGGCGCGACCAGCGCACCGCTCGTGGTCAAGGACAAAGTCCTAGTGGGGACCTCCGGCGGCGACGACGGCGTGCGCGGGTTTGTTGCCGCCTACGATGCATTGACCGGCAAGTTGGTTTGGCGATTTTGGACGATACCGGGTCCAGGCGAATTCGGATCTGAGAGCTGGCCCGGAAAACTCTATCTGCACGGCGGTGGAACCACGTGGATGCCCGGGACATACGATGCCCAACTCAACACGATTTACTGGGGTACAAGCAATCCCGCGCCGGACTTCGAGGGCGGAGTGCGCCCGGGAGACGATCTGTACACCGACTGTGTGCTGGCTCTGGATCCCGATACCGGGAAGTTGAAGTGGTATTTCCAGTTCACCCCGCATGATCTATTCGACTTCGACGCGGTTGAGACTCCGATCGTGATCGATGCAGTTTACCAGGGCGCGGCGCGGCAATTGCTTGTGCAGGCAAACCGGAACGGCTACATCTACGTGCTCGATCGCACGAACGGAAAGTTTCTTTCTGCAACGCCATTCGTGGACAAGCTGAATTGGGCGAAGGGAATCGATACGCGAGGCAGGCCGGAGCTGACCGGCATCCAGCCGGCGGCAGAGGGAACACGGGTTTGCCCCGGCTATTCAGGAGCCACCAACTGGTTTGCTCCCTCGTACAGCGAGTTGACCCATTCGGTGTATTTCATGGCACTGGAGGAATGCGAAACCTATTTTTTCAAGCCGCAAACTTTTCAGGAAGGTCACGGATATTACTCGACTGGAGTAAAACGCATTCCGAGCGAAGTCTCGCAGAAGGTGCTGGTCGCATTCAACCTGGATACGAGTTCGATTGCCTGGAAATATCCGCAAACCGGCGCGGGACGCTCATCCGGCGGGACTATGGCAACGGCGGGCGGCCTGGTGTTTTTCGGGGACGATGCGGGCTCGTTTGAGGCTATCGACGCACGAAGTGGCAAGGCAATCTGGCATTTCAATACCGGACAGGACGTGAGTGCGTCCCCCATGAGCTACGCAATCGCCGGCAAACAGTATGTAGCGATTGCCGCAGGTAGCGACGTTTTCAGCTTCGCATTGCATTGATGGTTGGTTGATCTCAAGGACAAAATTGGAAGGAGAACGAATATGAATAGGACTTTCACTCGCAGAACGTTCGCCGCGCGGATCGCCTCCGTACTGTCCGCGCTGGGAGTTACTTCCGCGGTGTTGCCTAGCCGTGCAATGGCTGAGAGTACCTCCGCCCAGGATACGGGCGAGATCCGCAAGCTGAATAGCGAAGGTAAACCCGGCAGCGAGAAAGACGTCATCATGCCGGTGGTCGTTCACCGCGGATTGATTTATGTCGCGGGGCAGGGTGCCCACGATACACGCGACTCCAAGGAATGGACGATCGAATCTCACACCAGCATGGTCATGGACAAGATCAAGAAGCATGTGGAAATTGGTGGCGGTACCATGGACAGTATTCTGCAACTGAATGTCTTCCTGGTGAAGATTGAACACTGGGACGGAATGCATAAAGTGTTCTCGACGTACTTTCCTCATGGCGGCCCGGCCCGCACGACCGTTGCGGTAGCTGCGCTGCCAGGGGACTCACTGGTGGAAATCAATTGCATCGCCGCAGTCGCCGGCAAGTAAGCGGCAAGGGAGCATCAGTCATGCGATTTAACTCAAAGTGGAATCGACGGAGTTTTCTCGGAAGCGTGGGAGTGATCGCGAGCTCGATCTTATCTGGTTCGATTCTAGCGCCGCGCAAGCTTTTCGGCTGGAATCGTGCCGCCGCTGGGGTAAGCGCTCCCGTAAGCGGTTTTGGCCAGACCGGCAATCCCTACGAAGAACTCGGGGTGGCAACGGTGATTAATGCGAATGGAACAATGACCGTACTGGGTGGTTCCCTTCCTCACCCCGAGCTCGAAGCGGTGATGACCATGGCGGGGCGGCACTTTGTAAGCATGCCCGAGTTGGAAGTGGCGGCGGGCACGCGCATCGCGCAAATGCTAAAGTTGCCGGAGGGTTACACGGCGCTGGTGACCTCGGGCGCGGCGGCGGCGATTCAATCAGGACTGGCGGGCATTCTTACCGGCGGGAACGAGGCCTTTATCCGGCAACTGCCAGATCTAACTGGCATGAAGTCGGAAGTGATCATCCAGAAATCACATCGCAATCCGTTTGATCACCAGTTGCGATCGACGGGAATCAAGCTGATTGAGATCGAAACCGTGGATCAACTGCGCGCGGCGGTGAATGACCGTACAGCGATGATGCACTTCTCCAATTTCGCCAACGGCGCCGGACAGATCAAAGTAGACGAGTGGGTCAAGCTGGCGAAGCAATACAACATCCCCTGCATGAACGACGCTGCGGCCGATACGCCGCCGGTTTCTCATCTGTGGGACTACACCAACATGGGTTACGACCTCGTGACCTTCAGCGGCGGGAAAGCGATCCGCGGGCCCCAATGCGCCGGCCTGTTGATCGGGCGCACGGATATGGTGGCAAACGCGCTGCTCAACAACAGTCCGCACGAGGACACATTGGGCCGCAGTCAGAAGGTGGGCAAAGAAGAAATTGTGGGCATGGTGAAGGCGCTTGAGCTTTTTCTCGCGGAAGACCATGAGGCTCTGGCCAAAGAATGGCAGGCTCGGCTGGAAGGGATCTCGCGCGAACTTACAAAAGTTCCGGGCGTCAGCACGTCGTTCTTTGTCCCGGAGATTGCCAATCATGTGCCGCACATGAGCATCACGTGGGACGCAGCCCGCATTTCATTGACGGCCCAGCAGGCATCAAAGCTGCTGCGCAGCTCGAATCCGTCGATTGTGCTCGAGCCTGGCGAAGGCCGGCCCGGGCTAGCCATGAACTCGTTCATGTTGCAACCCGGCGAAGACAAAATCGTCGCCGGGCAACTTTCGCGTCTTCTGCGCGAACACGCGGCATAAACAAGGACAAACCTTACGATGAACCGTGCGAGAACGAGCCGTGTCCGATGGCTGCTGGTGTTCTGGCTGTTTATCCTCAGCGCCGTCTCTTATCTTGACCGCGTTAACATTTCCATTGCCGGCGGATCCATCGCCGAGGCCTACCATCTCAGCGATGTACAGCTGGGCCAGGTGTTCAGCGCCATGCTGGTCGGGTATGCACTCTTCCAGACCGTTGGCGGAAGACTGGCTGATCGTTTCGGACCGCGCCGTGTGCTGGCCGCAGGCGTCGCGTGGTGGGGAATCTTCACCGCCCTTACCGCCATGGTCCCCGCGAACATTGCAGGCGCGCTGTTCATCTTCGTGGCGGTCCGTTTTCTTCTCGGCGCCGGGGAAGCCGTGATCTATCCCTCCGCCAATCAATTCATCGCACGCTGGATCCCAACCACGGAACGCGGTATTGCGAACGGCTGGATCTTCGCCGGAGTGGGAGCGGGAGCCGGCCTTACGCCGTTGATCGTCACTTACATTATGGTTCATTACGGCTGGCGATCGTCATTTTGGGTATGCTCCATCATCGGATTCGCTGTCGGTGCGGTGTGGTTTTTGATCGCCCGCGACACACCCGTGGAGCATGCGAGAGTATCCGCCTCGGAGTTGGCATTGATTCGGTCCGGGCTGACACAACTGGAGTCAAAGAATGATCCGAAAACACTCGTGCCTTGGAGCCGCGTAATACGAAGCAAAGAAGTCTTGGCTGTCACGCTCAGCTACTTTTGCTACGGCTACGTGGCATGGATCTTCTTCACCTGGTTCTATCGCTATCTCGCCAAGGTGCGGGGGTTGGATTTGAAGGCGAGCGCGTTCTACACCATGTTGCCGTTTCTCGCCATGTTAGTCTGCTGCCTCTTGGGAGGAACCATCAACGACCGGCTCACGAAGAGGCTTGGACCCCGCGTCGGGCGCTGCGGCCTTGCGGGATTCGCGATTTTGGTAGCGGGCATATTTATCGCGTTCGGATCCCAAGTTCAAAGCGCGCGGCTGGCCAGCGTTGTGCTCGCGGGTGGAGCAGGCGCGCTGTATTTGTCCCAGAGTTCTTTCTGGTCGGTGACGGCCGACATTGCTGGCGCGTCCGCGGGCTCGGTGTCGGGCTTCATGAATATGGGAAACCAGATTGGAGCGGCGCTCACGGCTTCTCTCACTCCCTGGATCGCCGCCCGATTCGGTTGGACGACCTCATTTCTAGTGGCCGCTGGGCTGTGCCTGGTGGGCGCGCTGAGTTGGCTGGTGGTGGATCCATCACGACAACTCAGAGTTTCTCCGGCTGACGCCGGCAGGGTGCAGATTGAGAGTCCTAAATGTATGTCTGATCCTTCTGCCAACAGATCACCCGTGCGGGTGAATTCGTGAAATCGTCATCAACATCATCATTCTCTGAGATCATCAATCACTTTTAAGATCATGTCACAACTGAATATCAAAGCGAAGAGCGGCTGTATGTGGGACCTGGTCAGTCTCGGGGAGGTCATGCTCCGCCTCGACCCTGGTGATGAGCGCATCTCCACGACGCGTCATTTTCGCGCATGGGAGGGTGGAGGCGAATACAACGTGGCTCGCGGCCTTAGGCGCTGCTTTGGGATGGAGACGGCGATCGTCACTGCGCTCGCAGACAATCCGGTTGGACGTCTCGTTGAAGACCTGATGCTGCAGGGAGGCGTCAGCCAGAAATATGTGCGCTGGCTGCCTTTTGACGGTGTAGGCCGGACGGTCCGTAATGGATTGAATTTTACCGAGAGAGGCTTCGGCCTGCGCGCTCCACTTGGATGTTCGGATCGTGGTCACACCGCAGTCTCACAACTGAAGCCCCGCGAAATCGATTGGGACCAGATCTTCCGCAAGGATGGAGCACGCTGGTTTCACACGGGTGGAATATTTTGTGCCCTTTCGGAGGCTGCACCTCTGGTCGCTGAGGAAGCTATGGAGGCGGCGAAGCGGGCGGGCGCCACCGTTTCGTACGATCTGAACTACCGTGCGTCGCTGTGGAAGTCGATCGGAGGGAAGTCCAAGGCCCAGGAAACGAACCGCCGGCTCGCGCCGCTGGTGGATGTGATGCTCGGAAATGAAGAAGACTTCACAGCCGCGTTGGGCTTCGAGGTAAAGGATCTCGACGAGCACCACTCCAAGCTTGATCCGACGAATTTCAAGAGAATGATTGAAGAAGTAGTGAAGGAGTTTCCCCAGCCTGCCGTCATCGCTACGACTCTGCGGCATGCGAAGACTGCGACCATGAATGACTGGGGAGCGATGTGCTATTACGATGGCACCTTCTACCAGGCGCGGGTGCGCGAGAATCTGGAGGTCTACGACCGCGTCGGCGGAGGCGACTCCTTTGCCTCGGGATTGATTTATGGATTTCTATCGGGGGAAAAGCCGCAGTGGTCGGTCGATTGTGGCGCGGCCCATGGAGCTCTGGCGATGACCACGCCCGGCGATACTACGATGGCCACGCTGGAAGAAGTGTTGCAGGCGATGAAGGCTCAAACGGCGCGCATTGCACGCTGAACGAGCGACCGCGAACCTTCTACCTTGAATAAGACACGCGAGAGCACAACAATGACCGCGCAACGAGACAAGACATTATGACCATCGAGGACGTGATTCGCAGGATCGGCGAGATAGGCATCGTGCCCGTGGTGCGCGCTGCAACAGCTGAAGACGCAACCCGGGCCGTGGAGGCCATCTGTGCCGGGGGAATTCCGATCATCGAAATAACCATGACTGTTCCCAACGCAACGTCTGTGATCGGCCATGCTGTGCGAGAACACGGAAGCACGGCGCTCATCGGGGCGGGCACGGTTACGACCGGGGCACAAGCCGAGCAATGTATTCGCGCCGGCGCCGAGTTTCTGGTGAGTCCGGGACTCTCGCTCCACGTGCTCGCGGTGGCGCAGGCCTGCGCCAAGCTGGCAATCCCTGGTGCGCTGACACCCACAGAACTCATGCATGCTCAGGACAATGGTGCGAAGCTGATCAAGATTTTTCCTTGTGGCAACGTTGGCGGTCCCAAGTATTTGCAGTCCTTGAAAGCTCCCTTCTCCAACGCTGCCCTGATTCCAACGGGCGGAGTGAACGTTTCAAACGCCGCCGACTACATTGCCGCCGGCGCCTTTGCTCTCGGAGTGGGTGGGGATCTAGTGAATGCGGCTGCTCTCCGAGATGGGAACCTGGCGAAGATCACGCGAGCGGCTCGCGAGCTGGTGCAGGCAGTTCATGCGGCGCGCGAATTGCAGAAAGACTGTTGAGCAGGTCTGCGATTGCGATCACTCTTCTTCTTGTCAACGGGACGCGGCATCAGGTGCCGTCCTTGCCTAGCGGTTATGCTCTGCGACGGAGGGCTTCCCTTTTGCTTGATGCGTTCTTTGTCCTCGTTCGTTATACCTTAACTTCTTTCGGAAGCAGGCACGCATCCGGCACACTACGAATCAGGAATAAGTTGACATTTCCGGTTGGTGTGGGGGACTGATGACTGATCGACCGTTAGTCGGCTGCAGACCTGTTGGCCCCCGCGAATGCCTTTGCCGAACTTCGCTTGGCCTCGACCAACTCCTCAGCAGACCTCTTCAGACCGTTATTGCCGGTCGTGAAGCCCGATAAAGCTGCCCGGCAAAAGCTCCCAGGCCCAGGCACACCACACCCAAGCGGACCAGCCCACCAAGATACGGGATGAACCCAACAATAGTGAGGATCAACAGGCCCACCAGCAGTCCCAGCAGCCAATCCCCCTTCGTGGCTCCCGAGGGTTTCAGAAGTATCCGCCCCAGGAAGGCTCCAACCCAAACCTTCGCCAGGTAGATCGCAACCAGATACACCGCGAACACCATTAGCGAGATCGGGATGCCAACCAGCGTGAGGGCTACCACGACCAGGGCCACCGGCACTCCCGCCAGAACCCCAACCCCCAGCCCAAGGCTGAGCCAGCCTGAGCCCACCGCCTGAGTCGTGGCCCGGAAAAAACCGGGAAACAGAAGCAGGCCCAGCCATCCCACCACCATGGCGGCAGCGAACCAGACCGCCTGGTGGAAGTAGAATCTGGGGCGCGCATACCGGCTCTTCCGCACCTGCACCTGGATGTCACGTTTACCCGCAATGGTCGCACCGTCGGCGATGTGGACCTCTTTCAGTTGGTGCACGCGAGCGCTCAGATTGCCGCCGACCCGGGCTGTGTTCGACAGCGTAAGGCTGACTCCGTTCATGGTCAGATCGCGGCCGATACTGCCGCTCACATCGGCATTGCCACTAGTCAAGATGTCCACACTGCGCTTGACCTCGCCCTCGAGGCTGACGTCGCCGGCGGCAGCCAGGATACCTTCACCCACGTGGGCACGGTCATTCACACGCAAGACTTGCGCAAAGCCGTAGATGCTGTGACCCAATTGCCCGTTCAAGTCGAGCGACTGCGAAAAGTCGAAGATGCGGCCTTCCACGGTTCCGCTGACCACGATTCTCTTGGCAAAACTCACCAGGTCGCCCTTGACGGTGCCACGAATTTCCACGGTCCGGGCAAAAGCCAGCAGGTCCCCATTGATCACGCCTTCAATGCGCACAGTGTTGCCGGCGGCCATAAGGGTGTCGTCCACAGTTTCGCTCACCGGTACGGTGACGAACTCCCCGTGACGCCGATCCAGCGCAAAGCTGGACAACGACAACGTAAGCAGGACCATCAGCACACCGAAGCCAGCCCTGGGTAGCCGCCATCGGCGCCCCAGCACCAGTGCACTGCCGCCCAGCAGCAATAGAAAAACGAAACCCCCAACGACCTCAGCATATTCATTCAACATGGCAGTACCTCCGCGCGCGAAGTAGTCAGAAACGTTAAACACCAGGTTCGTCAGGCCGCTGCCGCTGAAGGGATTGACCCACTCCAGCGCTCCGGGAATTCCTATCTGATCGAACCAACCGGAAAAGATCGAACCTAAGGCCAGCAGCACGGCCATCACCGCCAAGTCACGCCACACCCCGGACAAGCGCAACCGGGAGAAGGCCACGGGGCTGGCTGCTTCTTCTGAAAGCTCACTCAGACTTTCGCTCAGCACGCGGTTCTCAGCGCGCAATGCGTCCAGTAGGTGCCGGCAGGCCCGGCACGTGGCCATGTGCTCTCGCATACGCTGCGCCTCATCCGCGGCCAGTTCGCCGTCCACGAAGAGGGCACACGCTTGTTCCGAATAACATTCCATGATCACTTGCTCCTTGTGGCGAATCTCCGGCGCAGCTCCTGCTTGGCGCGAAATATGAGCGCCGCCACGTAGTTCTTCTCGAGGCCCAATTGCTGGGCGATTTCGTTGTAACTCAGTTCGCTGTAATAGCGCAGGATCAGAGGCAGGCGATAGTTCTCCGGCAGGCGTGCGATCGTATCCCGCACCTGCACTCTCTCTTCTTTGCTGATGACAGCACCCAGCGGCGAGAGCTCCGCGCTGGGTGCCTCAATGACCGCGGCTCCGTCCTCAACTTCAACAAACACCTTCAGTCCACGCTGCCGGCGCCGCAAAGCGTCAATGCATTGGTTGCCGGCCACCCGCAGCAGCCATCTGGGAAACGGTATCGAACCGTCGTAGCTCTCGATGGTGTGCTGCAGCTTGAGGAAGACTTCGCTGGTGGCATCTTCTGCGCCCTCCCGTGAATCCAGCATGTAACGGCATAATCCGAATACGCGCTGGACATAGCGGCGATAGATCTGTTCCAGAGCCTCGTCGTCGTGACCGCGTGCGCGCTCAATCAGGTTCTCCAAACCGAGCCCCTCCATCTGCCTGGTTTCGCCCTCGCGGGGCTGCGGTCCTTTCGCCATGTTCTTTTTGGCGTCCATAAAGCAGTACGCTGCAGATCGAAGGAAATTACATACATTTTAGGGGACGCGAGAACTCAGGCTGGGCGCGAAGTGAACCACAACAATGAAGGGTCAATGAGTGGTATCGGGATATTTCGCCAACGACTTCGCGGCATGTCAACTTCTTGCAGCGAAGCTACAAGCGTCTATTCTCTTTCTCTCTTGTTTCAAAAGAAAACCCGGCTGGAGCCGGGCGGTTTGGAAATAACAGTTCGAGAAATCTGTCGCAACAACGTTTCGTGTCCAGCTAGGGAGCGATGCGGTCGGTCAGCGTGTCATTGTGATATGTGGAATGCTCGCGCAGTTGCAGCCAACCACCGTCAGGCTTGAGCGTATCCGGCACGCCATTTTTTTCGGTAGTGGCAAAGTCCTGCCATGAGTTGTAGCGGACGACAGTAAGGTAAGTCCATGGGCCGCCTTCCAGATGTTGCATCAGCACCGTTCCAGAGGAGGTGTCGCCAGTTGGGTTTTGGCTGAGTGACTTTTCCAGTTGCTCGCGGTGTCCGGGAGCAGCGCGATAGACAGAGACCACATAGGCTGATCCTGCAGTTTTCGCGGCCGAGCCCTCGTCAATGCCCAGGGCTTTGCTGAACTCGGGCCAGGAAGGTCCGTTGACAAAAGTATCGTTGTGCCAGGCGTACAACTCACCCACGGCGGCAGGCGTCGGGGTACCTTTGGCTTCCACGATGGCCTTGGTTCCGATATGCTGGATGACCACATAGTCCCAATCTTCCCCATCCTGGTGGCGCAGAACGATGTGATGTGCGGACATGGGTACATTGGGATCGGCAGTCTTCAGATAGTTGCCTTGCTCGACGGCCTTACCGAGAGCAGCCTTGGCAAAGTGCACATGGTAAACATCGGTGCGCGCAGCAGGCGTGTTCTGCGCCGCAGAAATAGAAACGAACAGGAGCAAAGCAAGCAATAGTGTGCAGGTGCTTTTCAAAGTTTCCTCCAAGTTTTGGGGTCGGGATAGGTCGGCCCGAGTGCTGGGCCAGCGAGACGAACGGGATTATAAGCCGTCGTTGGACGTTTTGTACAAGGGAATATGGACAAATCTGGCGTGGAGGAGACGGTCTGGCGAAGGTCCACACTCAAAGCCGACACTCCCTGCCCCTTGACTGAGCGGAGACGCTGGGAGGAGAGTCTCTGTCCGAATCATAACTGACGTTATCAGGCGTGGCTGTTGAAAAACTCCATTTTTCTCAAAACAGCGAAAATTGGGGGGATAGAAAATGCCCAGGCAAAGCGGAGAAAGTCGTTTCTAGGGCATCCCAGTGCGAGAATTTCGCGAGAAGGAGTTTTTCAACAGCCACTCCCGATTGCACTCGTCCTATGAGAGAGGATGTCAAGCAAAAACACTTCCCCACTCCTCTCCGTGAGATCCAGTGGGCTGACTTGCATCCAGGCCCGTGTTCTTCGTGGAGAGGATTTTGGGTTTCGCACTTGGGGTCGCCGTATAGTTTCGCGGCGATGTGATCGTTGGGTGGTCCGAGATGCGGTTCTCGGTGATTCGTTTCAGTTCGCGCATGGTCTCAGGGAAATGTGGGGCGAACAAATGTTTTGTCCACTGAGGCGCGCTGCGATGCGTCCGACTTTCCTCTCTGTGTATATTTGAACTCATTCGTGTTGCTGCAGGAAAACATTCCGCTCGCTCCTCTGACCACCATCAGAATCGGAGGCTCGGCAAGGTATTTCGTCGCCGCCAAAAACGTCGGCGAAGTGCAGGAGGCCGTGACTTGGGCTCACTCGCGCAGCCTGCCGCTGTTCGCGCTGGGCGGCGGCAGCAATCTGGTGGTCGCCGATTCCGGCTGGCCCGGCTTGGTGCTGAAGATAGCGCTCCAAGGGATCGACCGGCGCAGCGCCCATGATGAACACGGCGATGACGAACAGGGCAAAGTTCTCTTCGATGTCGGCGCCGGCGAATCCTGGGACAAGTTCGTCTCGGACGCGGTGCGAGCACGCTGCGCCGGCGTGGAGTGCTTAAGCGGCATTCCGGGCAGTGTGGGCGGTACTCCCGTGCAGAACGTTGGCGCGTATGGGCAGGAAGCTTCCGAGACGATCTCTGCCGTGCAGGTTTTGGATTTGAAAGATGGCCAGGTACGCGAACTCTGCCCTGAAGCGTGCGAGTTCAGCTACCGGTCCAGCATCTTTAATACCACCGAGCGTGGACGTTTCATCGTTCTGCGTGTTACTTACGCGCTAACCCCCGACGGGAGCCCGCGCATCAGTTATGCCGATTTGAAGCGCCATTTCGAGGGGCGCGAGACGCCTCCCAATCTCGCTGAAACTCGTGAGGCAGTGCGCCATATTCGCGCTCTCAAAGGGATGCTGCTCGTTCCGGGAGATCCGGATTGCCAGAGCGCTGGCTCATTTTTCAAGAATCCGGTGCTTTCCGAAGAGCAACACAACGACTTGAAGAAGCGCGCAGCCGCGCGAGGATTAACCGTGCCCAGCTATCCCGCACTCGAAAGCCGCAAGAAGGTTTCGGCAGCATGGCTGGTCGAGCGCTCCGGCTTCGCGAAAGGATTTGGCTCTGGGCGGGTTGGCATCTCGACCAAACATGCGCTGGCAATCGTTAATCGCGGCGGAGCCACTGCCGCAGATGTCCTGGCCCTGAAAGACCAGATCCAGCATCGCGTGGAAGAAATTTGGGGCGTGAGCCTTGAGCCGGAGCCGGTTATGGTGGGCTTCTAGACTGAGATAGGGCGCCACCCCGGTTCGTGACCCCAGTTTATCCAATTAGGGCCCCCATTGGGTGGGGTAAGGTGCAACGATCCGCCCGGCGGCGCCTCACATTATTCATCGGCAAGTCTTGCCGCCTCTTTAAAGATCTCGACAAACATTTTTCGCGTCAGCTTGCCCGTCTGCGTATTCTGGTTCGAGGGATGGTAAGAAGCGAGTAACACCTTACCGTCGGGTAACCGGTAACTGGCGCCATGTTTAAAGAGATAGGGCTGCCTGGTGAGCAGAAGGTTGCGACGCTTCAAATAATTCAGATAGGCGTCGAAGCCGATTTTGCCCAGCGCGACCACCACCTTTACTCTTTTTAATCCTGCAATCTCGCGGTCGAGAAAATACGAACATTCGGCGAGTTCCTGCGGCGTGGGTTTGTTCGCGGGCGGCGCGCAGTGGACCGCCGCCGTGATGTAAAGATCGTTCAGCGCAAGCCCGTCGTTGCGATCGGTGGCGTTGGGCTGGTTGGCGAAGCCCGTCTCATACAACACGGGATACATGAACTTGCCGGAAGCATCGCCGGTGAACGGGCGGCCAGTGCGGTTGGAGCCGTGCGCACCCGGAGCCAGTCCCATGATCAGCACGCGAGCCTCGGAATCGCCGAAGCCAGGCACAGGCTTGCCCCAGTACTCGCAGTCGCGGTAAGCGCGGCGTTTCTCGCGCGCCACTTGTTCGCGATAGGCCACGAGGCGCGGGCAGCGGGTGCATGCAATCAGTTCGCGGTTGAGAACCGTGAGCCAGTGGTGCGGAGTCTTATTCACTCTTCCAACAATTATCTATCAAGGTTGAGAGGTTTGATGTGCTGACGGATCCAGTCGAGAATTCGGGCGAAGAGGAATTCGTGCCGCTCCATTGATCCGCTAATGAACTCGTATCCAGCTGCGGCTTCGACTTGGATGTGGTGGCCGTTGCGCCGCAAGAAAACATCGGCGGCAGTGAAGGCAATCCGTTTGTTGCCGTCGAGGAAGCCGTGGTTGTTGCCCAGCGATTCCATCAGTGCAGCCGCCTCTTCTTCGAGCGAGTTGTAATAGCCGGTCTGCGGACGAAAAACCGCAGCTTCCACCGCGCCCTCGTCGCGCACGCCGTGCATCCCCCCGAACACCTCAATCAGCCGATGCTGCATTTGGTGGACTTCCGCGACCGTTAAGTAATCCGCCATCTACTTCGCGAGGCGTTCTAAGAGATCGCGGTTTGCAGAAACCGACTGCTCAAAGGCTTCCATCACCTCGCGGCGCACCAGGTGCTGCGACGGTACCACGTTTTTCAGGTAGAACTTCAGCGCTTCCTCTAGAACGTACCGCTGCGACTGGCCGTTGCGCTTGGCGACAGCGACGAACTCCTTGTAGAGTTTGGCGTCGATTTCGGGAGTGAACTTCTTAGTCCTGGCTGGCATGGCGGGCGCCTCTCGAGCTCTATTCTAGCGTATTGGCCGCAAATCAAGGCAAATCTTGATTTATCAATATCATCGCGTAAACCGGCTGAAAGGCCCACTTCTCGCAAAAGAAGCGAGAAATGGGGCACCCGGCAAATCAAACCATGGTAAATTTTCGAGGGCACGAGGGATTCGAATGCCTAAACCGATAGAAACCTGGGACGAGGATGATGTCTTAGCACTCCCTCGAGGCGAGAACGACACTTTCGAACGAAAAGGGTCAAGGCTCCTAGACCTCACGATCCCGGGAGTCACCCAAGATGACGTCTTAAATGAGTTGGGCAAGCAGCTCTCCGCGTTTGCTAACACCGGCGGCGGCCGCATTTATTATGGTGTCGCCGACGATGGCACCGTCGACAGCGGAGGGATCACGAGGCTGATTCGCGGGAGGCAAACCGCTAAGGACTGGCTGGAGACGGTCGCCCCGGCCGTCGTCGAGTACGAAATAGTGGGCGTGAACGTCTACGAGGTGCTGCCCAAACCTGCGGGCTCCGTGATCGCACCTGATAAATCCCTCTACATTGTTGACATTCCGGACAGCGAGCGCGCTCCTCATCAATCGAAGCGGGACTCAAAATACTACGTGCGCCTAGGCGGCCGATCGCAACCGGCCTCGCACAAGCTCATCGAGGACATCCGGAACAGACGAAGGCATCCGGTTTGGGAATTGACATCCGCTAGGCTGCAGGTCCTCCACCTTCCAATCAACGAAAGGGTTGTTGGCTTCGATCCTGTGCTCGAAATATCCGGGGAAGCGAGCGTGCGTCTTTACCTGAATCTCAAGAATGTGAGCTCAACAATCATGGCAATGCACGCGAGTCTCAGGATCGACTATTTTCCAGGGTCTTCATTTTGGACAAACTATGACAATCTCACCGTGACTCGAAGGGGCGAACCGCCGTATTTTTGGGAATTCAGCGCGCCCATTTATCCGGGGATGGAAATCGCTCTGTGGATGGACGCAAAGGTTTCTTGCGTGTACGGAAATGTCACCGCGGCTGCCCCACGTGGTGGCCCCTGGAGTTTTCCGGGAAGCGCAGCAGATGCTGTGGGCCTGCCATGGATGATCTTCGCGGATAATGCCCCTGTGAGAACAGGAATCCTCAGATTTGATGACCTCCGATTCGAGCAGGCGGCAGCGACCTACCTTGCTGCGCATCAAGATCGCAATCGCATTGGGATCACCTACCCGGATATTCTCATGCCTATTCGGGCGATCTAGTCGAAAAACGGGTGTCGGAATTCGAGGGGGTGCATATTTGCATCCCGTCCTGTTCTCACCCCTTCGCGTTTGACGCTGCTTCCTTCTGTCTTTACACTCAAATTAACGCCGTATGAATTCGGTGCGGTTCCGTTTGCTCGGCGGAGCCTCTGAATCCGGCGCACAGTGAAAGGTAAACGTGAGCCCCACAGAAACCACAGACGCGGCAACGGCAGAACCGAATAAGAAGGACATCAAGCGCGAGATTTCAGTCGAGATCCCTGCCGCCGAAGTTGCCCGCGAAACCGAATTGCAGATTCAGCGCTATCAGAAGAGTGCGCGGCTGCCGGGCTTTCGCGCCGGACACGTGCCCGCTTCCATTATCCGCCAACGCTTCGGCGAAGGGCTGAAGAGCGATGTGGCCGAGGCTCTGATTCCGAAATATTTCCGCAAGGAAGCGGAAAAGCAAGGTTTGATCCCAGTTTCGCAGCCCCGCGTCACCGATCTGCACATTCATGATGGCGAACCGTTGCGCTTCAAGGCGAGCTTCGAAGTGCTCCCGGAAATCCAGGTTGAAGGTTACAAGGATTTACGCGCCGACAAGCCGGAGATTGCCGTCACCGACGAGGAAGTGGAGCAGGCGCTCGCCAACGTCCGGGAGCAGCACGCGACCTATACCACCGTCGAGGGGCGAACTCTCGCCGAGGGCGATTTCGCACAGGCCTCCATGGACGGTAAACCGAAAGATGGTACGGATGTCGCGGAGGCGAAGGCCAATCCCGTGCATATGGACGACGTGCTCATCGAAATGGGCGGCAAGAATACTGTGCCGGAGTTTACTCAAAACCTCACCGGAGCTTCTTCAGGCGATGAGCGCACCTTCGATGTGATCTATCCCGAGGACGCTCCCGACAAACGGCTCGCTGGAAAAACTTTTGTTTATACAGTGAAGGTGAACGGCATCAAGCAAAAGAGCCTGCCCGAACTCAACGATGATTTCGCCAAAGAGTTGGGCGAGTTCACAACGCTCGATCAGGTTCGGAAACAGATCCGCGAGAATATGGAAGCGGAACGGCGGCACAACGCCGAACGGGAAGCCAAGGACAAGCTCGTCGCCGAACTCGTGAAGCGCAACGACTTTGAAGTACCCGAGTCATTGGTCGACCGCCAGATCGATCTGCGCCTCGAGCGCGGCCTGCGCGCGCTGGCGGCGCAAGGCATGAAGATGGAGGACTTGAAGAAAATGGACCTGCCCCGACTCCGGGCCGGGCAGAGGGATCAGGCGGTGCACGATGTAAAGTCTTCGTTACTGCTGGAGCGAATTGCCGACCTCGAAAAAATCGAGGTCAGCGATGAGGAGTTGAACCGCGAACTGGAGTCTCTCGCGCAACAGTCAAAACAGACTTCCGAAGCGGTTCGAGCGCGTTTGACACAGGATGGGGGCCTCGATAGAATCCGAATGAGAATCCGCAGCGAAAAGACCCTCGATTTTCTTTATCACCAGTCCGCGTAAATCGAAAAATACGTGGACCACTTTCAATCCTCCCCAAGCCGCGAGAGCGTAATTCGGGGCGGAGTGTGGCAGGTGCGGCAGGTTAGATAACCATGAAGCAAAACGATCCGCAAATGATGTTGGTACCAATGGTCATCGAGCAGACCGGACGTGGCGAACGCGCCTACGACATTTATTCCCGGCTGCTCCGCGATAACATTATTTTCATCGGCACGCCGATCGACGACAACATCGCCAATCTGGTGATTGCTCAAATGCTTTTCCTGGCTCAGGAAGATCCCGAAAAGGACATTCAACTTTATGTCAACTCTCCGGGAGGTTCCATCACGGCAGGCATGGCCATTTATGACACCATGCAGTACGTCAAAAATGACGTGATGACGCTGTGCGTTGGCCAGGCCGCCTCAATGGCCGCTTTGCTTTTGGCGGCTGGCGAGCCCAAGAAGCGGCTGGCATTGCCCAATTCGCGCATCCTCATCCATCAACCGTCAATGGGAGGATTGTCCGGACAGGCCACCGACATTGACATCCACGCTCGAGAAATCCTGCGCATGCGCGAGATAACAAACCAGTTACTGTCCAAGCACACCACCCAGAAGCTCGATAAAGTGGAAAAGGACGTGGAGCGCGATTTTATTATGAACGCGCAGCAGGCTAAGGAATACGGAATCATAGACGATATCATCTATAAGACTGGAAAAGCTGTATGATCTGCCTTCGCGAAAGCAGTACCGAGTCCCGAGTCCCGAGTTCCGAGCAAATTGCCCGTACTCGCAACTCGGTACTTGGTACTCGGTACTAGAGAAAAGGAGTAAAAGCCGAGTGAAAACTAAGTCCTCCGACGAGATTCTGCGTTGCTCGTTCTGCCACAAATCGCAGGATGCCGTAGCCAAACTGATCTCGTCGCCCAGCGACTATCCGCGCGCCTATATTTGCGATGAGTGCGTGGCGGTCTGCAATTCCATTCTTGAAGATGATCGCACGGCCACTCCGGCAACCGCTCCGCCGAACCAGCTGCCCAAGCCGCAGGAGGTCAAGACCTTCCTCGACGAATACGTGATCGGGCAGGAGCAGACCAAGAAGAAGCTCTCGGTCGCGGTTTACAACCACTACAAGCGCATCTTCATGAACCGCCAGAAGTCGAACGACGGAATCGAATTGAGCAAGTCGAACATCATGCTTATCGGTCCCACGGGCACTGGCAAGACACTACTGGCCCAGACTCTGGCGCGCATGCTGGACGTGCCTTTTGCCATCGTCGATGCCACCACTCTCACGGAAGCCGGCTATGTGGGCGAGGACGTCGAAAACATAATCCTCAAGCTTCTGCAGGCCGCCGAAGGCGATGTGAGCCGCGCCCAGACCGGCATCATCTACATCGACGAAATCGATAAGATCGGGCGCAAGGACGAGAATCCCTCGATTACCCGAGACGTTTCCGGCGAAGGCGTGCAGCAAGCGCTGCTCAAAATTCTGGAAGGCACGATTGCGAATGTTCCGCCGCAGGGCGGGCGCAAGCATCCCCACCAGGAATTCACCCCGGTCGACACCACCAATATCCTCTTTATATGCGGTGGGGCATTTGTGGGGCTGGAAAAGATTATTGGAAGGCGCGTGGGGAAAAAGTCGCTGGGCTTCCGTGGCGGCGAGGAGGCCGAAAAAGAGGACATAGCGGTCTCGCGCAAACGGAACTTCGAACTGTTGAGCGAGATCCAGCCGGAAGATTTGATCAAGTTTGGCCTGATTCCGGAATTCGTCGGACGCCTGCCGGTGGTAGGCATGCTCGAAGATCTTGACGAATTTGCCCTCATCGAGATCCTCACCCGCCCCAAGAATGCCATCATCAAGCAGTACCAGCGCCTCTTTGAGTTTGAAAATGTACGCTTGAAGTTCAGCGAAGAGGCTCTGCGTGCGGTCGCCCGCCAAGCCATGGCCCGCAAAGTGGGCGCTCGCGGACTGCGCATGATCCTCGAAGAGCTGATGCTCGATCTGATGTTCCACTTGCCTAGCCAGAAGAAACTAAAGGAGTTTGAGGTCACGCGCGAGATGGTTGAGAAGCGCAGTGCATCCGTTGCAACGTTAGACAAGGCGGGATAGACAAAAGGGAGTAAACTGGCAAGAGTTGGACGAACGCACATTATCAGGTATCATTCCGCACGACTCTGGGGAGATTGAGTGACCACAGCCAAGGAAAAGTTCGAGTCCAAAAAGCTACCGATGATGCCCATCCGGGACGTGGTCATCTTTCCTTTTATGATGACGCCGTTCGTCGTGGGCCGCGAGTCGAGCGTGCGCGCTCTCGAAGAAGCGCTCGCTGCGGACAAGAAAATCTTCCTGGCTACGCAACACGACGCCTCCATCGACGAACCCAAGTCGAACGAGATCTATCAGGTCGGCACCATCGTCAATATCGTCCAAAGCCTGAAGCTGCCCGACGGCAATATTAAGGTCCTTGTGGAAGGCGTTGAGCGCGGTCGGCTCCTACAGGCCACCGACGCCGATGGATACATGCAGGCGAATGTGCGGGTGGCCCGCTACCCAACGGAGATGAACGCGCAGATTGAAGCCGGCATGCAGCGCGTGACGACGCTCTTTGAGCAGTATGTAAAGCTTTGCCAGGCGCTCAATTACGAGACCATGATCTCGGCCGTGCGCATGGAAGATCCAGCCAAGCTCACCGACATTATCGCGGCGAATTTGCAGCTTTCCATCGAAGAAAAACAGGAATTGCTCGAGATTTTCGATCCCTCGGAACGGCTGACCCGCATCGCCGACGTGCTCGATGTGGAAATCGAAAAACTGAACGTCGACCGCACCATACAGTCGCGCGTGAAGCGGCAGATGGAGAAAGCGCAGAAAGAGTATTACCTCAACGAGAAGATCAAGGCCATCCAGAAAGAACTGGGCCGCGGTGAGAAAAGCGAATTTGACGAACTGAAGAAAAAGGTCGAAGCCGCCGGCATGCCCAAAGAAGTGAAAGACAAGGCGCTGCAGGAACTGAAAAAGCTGGAAGCGATGCCGCCCATGTCGGCCGAATCCACGGTCTCGCGCAACTATCTGGATTGGCTGCTGGCGGTGCCATGGAAGAAGCGCTCTAAGGAAATCCGCAACATCGCGCGCGCCGAGAAGGTTCTCAACGAAGATCATTACGGCCTGGAGAAGATCAAGGAACGCATTCTCGAATTCCTCGCTGTGCGCCAGTTGGTGAAGAATCCCAAGGGCTCGATTCTTTGTTTCGTCGGACCTCCCGGTGTTGGCAAGACTTCTCTGGGCATGTCGATCGCCAAGGCTACTGGACGTAAGTTCGTGCGCATGTCGCTCGGCGGAGTGCGCGATGAGGCCGAGATTCGCGGCCACCGGCGTACTTATATCGGCGCTTTGCCCGGCCAGATTATCCAGATGATGAAGAAGGCCGGCACCAAGAATCCAGTCTTCATGCTCGACGAAGTCGACAAGATGTCGATGGACTTCCGCGGCGATCCGTCAGCAGCATTGCTCGAAGTACTCGACCCCGAACAGAACTATATGTTCGTCGACCACTATCTTGACGTCGAATATGACCTATCGCAGGTTTTCTTCGTAGCCACCGCGAACGTGATGCACACCATTCCTCCCGCGCTGCAGGATCGCATGGAGGTGCTGCGGCTGCACGGCTACACCGAGCAGGAAAAGGTCGAGATCGCCAAGCAATTCCTGGTGAAGAAGCAGATGCTGCAGGCCGGCTTGTCGGAAAAGAACGTAAAGTTCTCCGATGACGCCATCACCACGCTCATCCGCGCTTACACGCGCGAAGCTGGGGTGCGCAATCTCGAGCGCGAAATCGGCAATGTCTGCCGCAAAGTCGCGCGCAAGGTGGTGAAGGAAGGCCAGAACTATACCATCGCGGTCACAGGTGAGAATGTCACCGACTTCCTGGGCGTAATCAAGTTCCGCGACACACTGGCGCATGAAAAGAGTGAGGTAGGATTAGTCACCGGCTTGGCCTGGACCGAGGTCGGCGGCTCAATCCTCAGCACCGAAGCCACGGTAGTCGACGGCAAAGGCAAGTTGACGCTGACTGGAAAGCTGGGCGATGTGATGCAGGAATCGGCGCAGGCCGCTTTGTCGTACGTTCGTTCGCGGGCCAATCGTCTCGGCCTGAATCGCGATTTCTACCGCAATCTCGATCTGCACGTGCACGTGCCGGAAGGCGCCATTCCAAAAGACGGACCATCGGCGGGAATCACGATTGCAACTGCGATCGCCAGCGCGCTGAGCAAGATTCCCGTGCGTCGCGATTTGGCTATGACCGGCGAAATCACTTTGCGTGGCAAAGTCCTCCCCATCGGCGGACTCAAGGAAAAGCTGCTGGCCGCTCACCGTGCCGGACTCTTCGAAGTGATCCTGCCGCAGGACAACGAGAAAGATTTGGCTGAGGTTCCAGAAAACTTGCGCACCGCCATGAAGCTGCACTTCGTCGATACCATGGATCAGGTGCTGCAGATTGCGCTGGAATCTCCGCTGCCGGCATTCCACCAGGAAGACACCACGCAGCCGATCGCACCTTTGACCTCGAACACCGGCGATAGCCCGACAGCGCACCAGTAGCAGGACAGTTGCCAGGTGCGAGTTGCCAGTACCCAGTTGTCTGAACCGCCGCCCATCCAGCCTGAGGCGATGAGGAAATCTGGAATCCTGTATGTCCACCCCTGACCAAAGCCAAATTGCTTTTGAAAACCTGCCAGAGTTGCCAGGCGAAGCGGCTCAAGCTCGAACCACCGGCATACTCCCTTCGCAGGAAATCAGTGCTCTCATCGATCGTGGGAACATAATCGCCGCCCCTGCAATCAATCCTGACCATATCCAACCGGCAAGTCTCGATCTGCGCCTCGGCGACATGGCGCACCGCGTGCGCGCCAGTTTTCTCCCCGGCCCAAATAGTACGGTCGAAGCAAAAATTAAAGAACTGCGCATGACTCGCGTCGATCTCACCGGGGCGCCGGTTTTCGAAAAAGATTGCGTTTACATCATCCCGCTCGTCGAGGAGTTGAATTTACCGGAGAATATTTCGGGGAAGGCTAATCCAAAGAGTACGACCGGGCGCCTCGACATTTTCACGCGGTTGATCACCGACTACGGCACCGAATTCGACCGCGTGCCTCCGGGTTACAAAGGAAAACTTTATGCCGAAGTTGTCTCCCGCACATTCACGGTTGCCATTCGAGCGGGAATGAGGCTAAGCCAGTTGCGCTTCGTACAGGGAAGTCCGCGAGCCGGTGACCGGACAATCAAAGGGTTGGATCAGGAAGAACCTTTGGTCTATATGGACGAGGAAGACTCCCCGAGCAAAGCACGCACCGAACGCGGATTGAGAATCACCGTAAACCTCGAAGGCTCCGAACCCGGCGAAATCATTGCCTATAAGGCGAAACGCTATGCCCCCGCAATCGAGCTCGACCGGATCAATTACTACGCAACGGAGGAGTTCTGGGAAGTCCGTCATCAGAGTACCAACAAGAATCTGATTCTCGAGCCTGACGACTTTTATATTCTTGCGTCCCGCGAGCGGGTGCGGGTCCCTCCGGAATACGCGGCAGAGATGGTTCCCTTCGATCCTTCCGACGGCGAATTTCGGATTCACTACGCCGGTTTCTTCGACCCTGGCTTTGGTTACGGTTCCAGCGATATCAAGGGAACCCGCGCCGTACTCGAGGTTCGCGCCCATGAAGTTCCTTTCCTGATCGAGCACGGGCAACTCGTCGGTCGTCTGAACTACATGCCTCTGCTGCGCCGCCCAAACAAAATCTATGGCACGAATATAGGATCGTCGTACCAGCACCAGGCGCTTACGTTGAGCAAGCAGTTCCGCAAGACCTGAGCCGGATAACGCCTCCTCAGTTTCTGCCCCGGCAAGACGGCGTCATCCCGGAACCCGGCGCTATTCAGCCGGGTGAGGAATCTCCCCGCACAGAGACCCCGGGCGGCTACACTGCGCGCGGGAGATCCTTCGCTCCGCCTGAAATCCGGCTGCGCTCAGGATGACATCGGACGAACGGAAACGTAGGAATTCAAACTCATCCACCGCCCGACGCTACCGTGCTTGCCAACTTTCCCCGCGTCATAGCAAACTAGCGCATGAGGGTTCTCTCCCGATTCCTGGCGGCGGCTACCGACGCGGCGCACTTCCCTGCTCCCAGCCTGCCGGAGGTTGCATTTCTCGGCCGCTCGAATGTGGGCAAGTCCAGCGTGATTAATATTCTCGTGGAATCGAAGCTGGCCCGCACCAGCTCCACGCCGGGACGCACGCGCAGCATTAATTTCTTCGAAGTGCGCTGGCCGGGAAAGCCGCGCCCAGAGGTCATCTTTGCCGATCTTCCCGGCTACGGCTACGCCAAGATTTCCCGCGAGATTTCGCAGGAGTGGCCGAAGTTTATCGAGCCTTACCTTAACGACCGCTCCACGCTAGCTTTGTGCCTGGCCCTGGTCGACATAAATGTTCCCCCGCAAGACAGCGATCGGCAACTCATAGACTTTCTTAATGCCTCAGGCCGCGACTTTATTCTCATCGCCACCAAGAGTGATCGGCTCTCGAATAACCAACTGGTTAACAGGCTGAAAGGGCTCGCGGAAGCATATCCAAAACTGCCGGTGATCCCGTTCTCAGCAAAAACCGGGGCCGGGCGCGATGCGGTGTGGAATAAGATCCGAGAGTCAGTGGCCAGATTCCCCGCGACTGCGTTCCAATCCTAAACTTTTCCCGTAGCGGAACCCGCTGCAACTCCATGGTGCTTGCAGATAACGCCAGCTGCAACCGTTTCGTTCAAATCTTCCGTAAAGTAAGGTTGAGCCGCATCCCGCAATTACTGCTCGTACGATTCAAAGGCTTGCGCGGATTCGGCGATTCGACTGCTATGTCCGATGAAACCGGTGACGGGGCCAATTACCTGGCCGCCTTAAGAAGGTCTGGATCAGCACGCGGAGCGAGTGCTGCGCCAGCTCCGGCGAGCGAGGTGACGGCTTCCAGCGACGCTCCATCCGCGATTGTCGGCTCCTCAACCAAAACAATTGGCGCCATCCCGGAGCGCCGCAAGAGCCCGCGATATAAATGCAAAGGCAGCGCGCGCATGCAGGAAATCGGTGGAGTGACCTCGACCTGGGCGACGCTCGCGGATATCAGCATGCACGGATGTTACTTGGAGTCAGCCGCTCCCTGTCGCGTTGGCACGCGACTCGAGTTGAAGCTTGAAGCCAATGGCTTCCGGGTCGAGGCAATCGGAGAAGTGCGCGTGGCCTACCCTGGCCTTGGAATGGGCATCTCTTTCTCTGAGGTTTCAGACGAAGATCGCAACTGGCTGCGTGAGTTGGTGCGTTCTGCCTGTCGGCCTTCCGTGATCCTGGGCTCGCGAATTGCCATGACGTCCGCACCGATGGTCCAATTTGATGTTTCTTCGGTCGCAAATCCCACTGCCGTTTTGCAGGCAATACTGAACTTCTTCAAGGATCGCCACATGATGGGGCGCGAAGAGTTTCTGCGGATTCTGCGAAAAGGGGAAAGCAGTTCCCCGTCCCCAGTCCACAGTCCCCAGCTCGCAGTTCCCAGTTCCCAATTTTTTGTTCCAGGTACCAGGTACTGGGTACTGATCTTGGAACAACCCATTCCCTCGATTGGTTATGATGAAGCTCTATGGCGCTCTACCTTATTACTGGTATCGGTGGGTTTATCGGATCGTCTCTGGCTCGGAAGCTGTTAAAGCGGGGCGAACGGGTCCGCGGTGTAGACAATTTTTCAACCGGCAGGCGGGAAAATCTTTCGGAGATCAATGATCAGATCGAGTTTCGCGAGGCCGACATTCTCGATCTCGACGCAATGAGGCTGGCGTGTGCGGGCGCTGACTATGTGTTCCACGAAGCGGCGATTCCCTCGGTGCCAAAGTCAGTGCTGGATCCAATCGGAAGCAACCGTGCGAACGTGGATGGCACGGTGAACGTGCTCGTGGCGGCCCGCGATGCCAAGGTGAAGCGGGTGATCTATGCAGCGTCGTCGTCAGCCTATGGCGATACTCCCACGCTGCCCAAAAAAGAAGGCATGGCGCCGGATCCGATTTCTCCCTATGCAGTGGCCAAGCTGGCCAGCGAACATTACCTGACTTCGTTCTACCGCTGCTATGGATTGGAAACTGTGTCGCTGCGCTACTTCAACATTTTTGGCCCGCGGCAGGATCCTTCGTCGCCGTATTCGGGTGTGCTGGCAAAGTTCATTACTCTGATGCTCGACGGAAAACAACCCACTATTTTCGGCGACGGCGAGCAGAGCCGCGATTTTACTTACATCGACAACGCCGTCGACGCCAACTTGCTGGCCTGCAGAGCACCCGCAGCTCAAATTGCGGGCAAGGTATTCAATGTGGCCACAGGACGGAGGGTCAGTCTGAATGAAACCTTCGGGGCTCTGCGGGGGCTCACTTCATATTCCGGCTCTCCTATTTATGGCCCGGAACGCGGCGGAGACATCAAGCATTCCCTCGCCGACATTTCTCTCGCGGAAAAATATCTCGGTTACAAACCGAAAGTAAGTTTTGAAGAGGGATTGCGCCGAACGGTAGATTGGTATCGCAGCGCGGACGTCGGACCTCGTTCCTAGGGCATTAGGTTTTTTTTCTCGTGGGCAGGCACCGACTTCAAGTGCCTCACCTACTGATATCCCCGCGTGATCCCAGATGCCGCCATTGGAGCGATGCGTCGAGGCCGAGGTCCGAGGGCTGATGTCCGACCTCCCAGGCCCGCATTACGTTGGTGATCTAGGTCACGATTACCAGCATGAGTAGAGTGAAGGTATGACACTCTCATCGATGGTAGTCTCGCGCGATTGGCAGGAAGTCAGCGTTCTGGAATGCATTCTTGGCGGCTTACATATCGATGTTGCGGTCGAGAGCGAACCGCAACGAGCTCTCGCCCGCCTAACGAAATCCAAAATCGATGCGCTGATTGTTGACTGTGACCTCAACGGTACGGGACAATTCTTTCGCGAATTGCAGCGCGAAGCCTCGCGGGCAAGCACGGTTCCGCTCGTGATCATGGGTGGTCCGCAGGGAAGACGCGATTTGGAGGAAAGCGGCGCGATGTTCGCTTTCGACAAACCGATTTCTGTGGAACAGGCGGTGCACACGCTTTCAGCAGCGCGCAATATGATTCTTGACGGCCGCTTGCGCTATCACCGCGCCGGACTGGATGTTCCTGTGACCCTTCGTGGCCGCCATAAACAAAGAACCAAGGGGCAGCTCATTAACCTGAGTCAAGGCGGCCTGCAGGTTCGCGTCCAAGATGGATTCGAAGCACGTGAAGCGTCCCATGTATGTTTCGCGCTTCCCGGAACAAGCTGTGGATTGAACGCCGAAGTAGAGGTAGCCTGGTCCGATAGCCGCGGAAACGTTGGCGTCCGCTTTGTGAAGATGGCGCCCCCGATGAAACATACTCTGCGGCTGTGGCTGGCACAACAGTATTTTGCAAACTAGGGAGAAGCAGTTCCCACTTCCCAGTTCTCGGAGGCTTGCAGGGTTATCGGAAGCGGCCTGATTCTTCAACTTTTTCTTTCTCCTCAATTCCAGATGCTGCTCGAGCCAGGCAAGCGCCCAGGCTTGCTCGTCCAAATACAGCAAACAGAATCCGGTACGTGGCCACGACGAAGACCGCTGCTGCCAAGGCCGCATATAGAGTCAGCGGCCACTGCGGAAGTTCATGAGCCACCGACAGAAAAATGAGAGCGAACAGCAGCAGTCCCGCGAACATCACCAGGCCATCTACCATACGCGCCAATGTGCGTCCCGAGAGCGACCGGGAAAACCAGTTTAGTTCCACATCAGGGTCACCCTCCTGCCCAGCAAGATCATCTTCGAAATCTTCCTCGCGAACAGGGGACACGGTTGATGCTTCATACTTGCGGGCAGCCACAGGATCGAGCGTGATCGGCGGCTTCGGCAAAGCTGACAGAGTCAGCCCGTCGTTTTCAAGCGCGGTTTGACCACCGAACATCGAGCGAGGATGAATTGCATCGCGGGCGGCAGCATCCAAAAGATTGGAAAAAATCCACTCATTGATCTGATGACGAGTGCGCGCCGGCAGATCTACGAAGCGAATGCCACACTGTCCTGTAGGTGTAGACCAACTAACCTGTCCATAGGCTTCGACAGCCAGGCGAGGAAATCTCAACTCAAAAGACACGCGGACGCGTTCTTGCTCGCGCAGCGGCGCCACAGCTTGCACGGCCACGCCTTCGTGGTTGAGATTGCGGACAATGCCGCCGTTGGCCTCATCCAGGGTGACATAGGTCAAGGTCCGCAATTCATGGCGGTAGTGAACGCGAGGTTGCCGCGCGGGAATTGTTAGGACTGACATACTCTCCGCCAAGAAATGGCTCGGACGAGGTTGAACCTCAAATTTTATTTTCATCAGAGCCAGACTGTCAGTAACTGGATTGGTTCCACCGCAGCAGAGTGGCGGATGATGAATTAGGATCTCTCACTCGCACCAAGGAGTGCATCGCGCACCGGCCGCTCCGATGCCGCGGTTCTTACCAAAGATCATGCCCGATAGGGCATGTCAGCTAATTGCAACCGGACAGAAATCCCGGTAACTTAAAGTGAAAGCTTGGAAAAGTCCAGCGGGGACATTGTTGCGACCCGGCGCTTAAGAAGTTGACGGGGTACGCAAAGTGCGGTATTGACAATGGCTTGGCTGGATGGCCACACTCGCGACAAGGAAGGCAGCTGGGCCGCAATCGCAATGGCGACGATTCCCACCAAAACGACGATTGACCAGTCAGCGCTCGACAAGACAGGCATCGACAAGACGGCGACCGACGGTGACGCCAGAATGGCCGGAACGCGGCTACCGGCTTGGCCTCCCGGGCCGAATTCATCTGGGCCGAGCCAAGATGACTCTCGTAAGGACGTCCTCCGCAAAGCGCGCGAGTTGCGTCCGTCGGGTGTCGATGCTCTTCAGGCGCTCCTGGCATTCTCCGCGTTGCATCAGCAGGTACGGAACCGGCGCGCCTTGGCGTCGCGCCTCCATGGATTTGAGACGATTGCAGCAACCGCGGAGTTTGATGCGCCAGAGCAATTTGTTTTGGACGAAGTGCTGCAGATGGTGGCGGAGCGAGCCATCGCCATCACTGGTGCAGATGGACTCGGGATCGCGCTGGCGGAGAACAACGAGATTGTCCTGCGGGCCTCGGCCGGAACGATTAAGCCAGATGTCGGGGCGCGCATCCAGCGCGACTCGGCGTTCTCCGGAGCCTGTTTTCGGATGGCGCAAATTATCCGCTGCGACGACACCGAGACCGACGATCGCGTGAATCTGTACGCCTGCCGGCAACTGGGCGCACGGTCCATGGTAGCAGTGCCGCTGTGCGGACGGCGGCGCGTCATTGGTTTGCTGGAAGCGTTCTCAGCCGAGCCGTACGGCTTTAACGACAGCGACGTGGTCAGCCTGGAACTCTTGGCCGAGCTCATTCTCGGCGCTCTTAAGCCTGAGGACGAAGAACGCTTTGCGGAATCTGCACAAGTCGCCGTAGCGGGACTGATCACGCCTGCCGACGCAGCCTTGACTCAGACTACGGAACCACCGTCTGTTGAAAAGGTCGCCTCGGCGGCCCCGCCCGCGCCGGAGATTAAGCACGAAGTTGACGTCGCGTCCGTGAACAGCGCGGTGGCCATCGCTGCTCCAGCATCGGTAGATAAACGCGAACCAGACGCCGAAGACCTCGATCTCAAAAAGCTCGATCTCAAAAAGCAAGAGACAGAAACTCTCGATGCCGCGCCGAACCCTACCGAGCCGAACCCTGCGCCAATTGCTCATCATCCAGGAGTTGTAGAAGTTCTGGTCCTGGTGGTGATCTTTGCGCTGGTCGCTGGTGGATTCTGGTGGAAGCTGAAAAATGCGCAGATGGGCAAGGCATTAGTTCAGCCTCCAAAAGTGATCACCAAGTCCGAGGCTTCTGCGAGGCAGTCCTCGTCTTCCGTCTCTCCGACTTCGGTTAAACCTTATTCCACCTCTCCGCCCACCACAAATGTCGATGCTGGTTCAAAGCCTGGGTCGCTGAACTCTGGAATCAATTCCAACGAGGTCAACGCTCCGGCTACGACGGGAAACGCGACTCCGCAGGAGTTGTCGAAGATGCCACGCATTACTGGAATCCGGCACTGGTCTTCTGCCGATTCCAGCACGGTTGTCCTCGACCTTGAAGATCAGGTGCAATACGAGGCGCATCGCTTGTCAGGGCCGGACCGGATCTACTTTGATTTGCACGACACGTCGCTCGCGCCCGAACTCGAGGGCCAGACGATAGAAATCGGCGACTCGCTGCTGGCGCGGGTTCGTGTGGCACAGCCCGTCTCCGGTTTAACGCGACTGGTGCTCGAGACTAAAGGCAACTCAAATTATTCTGTGAGTCTGGAGCCCAATCCCTACCGCCTGGTGGTGCAAGTGAGAAAGCCCGGCGCCGACCCCAAGGCTCAGATAAATCTTTTCCCCGGTGCAGAGGGTGACCGAGGAAAGTTGTTTGCCATTGTGGTTCCTCCGCCCACGCGCGAAGACCTGCAACTTCGCGCACGCGTGCCGAAGATGCGCATCGTAGTGGACGCGGGCCACGGCGGCTGGGATTTGGGCACCGTGGGACGGCGTGGCTTACTGGAAAAGGACCTGGTTCTCGAGATCGCGCAGCGCCTGGCGAAGCTTCTCGAAACTCGATTGGGCGCGAAGGTGATTCTCACCCGCAACGACGACAACTACATTCCGCTCGACGAGCGGGCTGGGATGGCGAATCAGGCGCAGGCGGATTTGTTTGTCTCGGTGCATGCGAACTACAGCGACCTGCCTTCGGCGCGGGGCGTGGAAACGTATTACACCAACTTCTTTTCATCCCCCAACGCCAAAGACCTTGAGTCTCGCGATCAGGAAACTCGCGATCAGACCCATGGTGCCGCGACCGCGGCTGTACTCTCGCCGGCTGAACTGCACGACAAGATTGAACAGTCGCGGCGGCTGGCGGCCAGCGTGCAACGATCGCTCTATGGAACATTGTCCGTGCAGAATCCTGGCCTGCGCGACCGCGGCGTGAAAGAAGCCTCCTACGTGGTACTAACCGAGACTGCTATGCCAGGAATACTGGCGGAAGTTTCTTTCGTGAGCAGCCCCGCCGACGAACAAAAGCTGCGCAGCGATGGCTACCGCGAGCAAATTGCGGAAGCGCTGTACAAAGGCATCGCGCGGTATGCGGCGAATTCGCGCGGCGTCAAGATGGCCAGCGCCGCTAAGTAGTACCGAGTACCTTACCAAGCACTCAGCAAGAAGCTTGCTCGCGTCCGCAAACTAGCCCGGCCTAGCTCCAGCCTTTCCGCCCACCGTCTCCAGCCCCCAATTTCGGATGATCCCTTCGGTAATTTGGGGATGCCTCGACTTCGCTGTGACGATCGCTTCTTGTCCCTCAGGTACCTTCGCCGCAAACCTTATCTCTGCGCAGAATGCGCGGGCTGTGCAGGCAGGTTGCATAGGTCCTTCGTCGGGCAATGAACGCCCTCCTCAGGATGACAATGCTTTTCTTGAGCCGCTGGTGCCGTCCTCCGAGACGCTGCGGCCCGATGGAACTGGGCCGCGGACAGCCGAGGGCGGCTGTCCCCACATGAACGCGAAGGCAAAATCCCGCGCATGACAGGCGCCGTTGTGCAGGTAGATCGAGCCTGTTTCCTTCAGCACGCGATGAAGCTCGACGAGGCCGTGTTTTGCCGCTGCTTTTGTTGCCGTGGTAGTCTGTTTCGCGCACGGAGTGCGCGAATCCCTGTCGTCCTATTCTTGGCGGCCTAATCCTAGGCATAAGGAGCGATCGAATGAAAAGGCGTGCTCTGTGGCTGTGCTTTGTGACGTTGCTGCTGTTCGTGGCGGCACCGGCGGTGGTGGCGCAGAATCCCAATTACAACAACGGTCCGGTGTGGCGCGTGATTTACGTGGACGTGAAGCCGGGTATGGGCGACGCGTTCTGGAGCGATATCAAGCAGAATTTCCGACCAATTTACGACGAGTACAAAAAGCAGGGTTGGGTTGTGGACTATAAGTTCTATACGAACCCTGTGGCGCAGCATCCAAATGACTGGAGCGCTGCGATCGCCATCGAATACAAGGATTGGGGAACACTGGACGAAATGGCGGAAAAGGCGGCCGCAATCACGGAAAAACACTATGGCAGCCGACAGGCCATGATGGATGCTGCGAAAAAACGCAACGAATTCGCGCCTACTCTTAGCAGTTCTCTCGCGCGCGAAGTAACCTTGAAATAGCTGACAGGATCGAAGGAGAAAAGACGCCGCCCTTTGGGGCGGCTTTTTCTTGAGCGGGAGAAACGCGCCCTCTCGTGATGACATTCAGGCAAGGTCAGAATCCAAAGGGTGCATGCGACCGGAATTCCCACCTTTCGCACAGAACGCGAAAGATGGGGCACCCGCGGACAGCCGAGGGCGGATGTACCCACATGAGCGCGATTCAGTTTCCTGCTGGGACGCCGCCGTATTTCTGCAGCCACTTCAATTCTTCGCGCACTTTGATCTTGCCGTGCCAGGGATTCTCGCCCAGGCCGTGGCCTTCGCCGGGGAAGATCAGCAGCGCATTTGGGATGCCTAGCGAATACAGCGCGTGCTCTAACAAATAATCTTCCAGCACGGCGACACGAATGTCCTTGGAGCCGGCGACTATGTGGGTGGGAGTGCGGACTTTGTTGATTTGAAAGATGGCGGCCTCGTCGTGATAACGCTGGGGGGCTTCCCAGGGGCGTCCGCCGAGGAAGTAGGCGTCGTCGTAGGTGGTATCGTCGTTGCCCCAGTTGCCGACGTGTTCGACGGCGCCGGCGCCGGTAACGGCAGCTTTGAAGCGCGTGGTTTGGGTGATGAGCCAATTGGTCATGTATCCGCCGTAGCTGTAGCCGCCGATGGTGAGGTGCTCAGGATCGGCGATGCCATCTTTCACCAGCGCGTCGACGCCTTCGAGAATATCTTTGCCGGGGTGCGAGACGATTTGGGGAACGATCTGCTGGAGGAACGTGTCGCCGTATCCGGTGGAACCGCGGTAGTTGGGTTCGAAGACCAGCCATCCGTTGGTAGCGGCGAGCGCGGACCATTGGTACCAATCGGCTTCGAAGTGGTTGCCGTCGGCGTCCGCGGGACCGCCGTGAATGAAGGTGAACGTGGGCAGATGTTTCTGCTCGAATTTGCCGGGAGGATAGATCAACATTCCTTCGACGGTGGTGCCGTCGTGGGCCTTCCAGCGATAGGGCTTGCCTTGAGGAAGATCGCTTTGTGCGAGTTGCTGGTTAAAGGCGGTGATGGGATGCGCCTGGTCTAGTTTGTCGGGGCCGTCGGCTAAATAGACTTCGGCGGGCTTTTGCAGCGAGGAATATATAAAAGCAATCCGGGAAGAGTGTTCAGCGGTCGAGAGAATTTCGTAAGTGCCGTCCCACCCTTTCAATTTGCGCAGAGATTGGCCCGGTTGCGCGACGGAGTACATGGAAACTTCGGTTCCGATCCGCGCGGAGGCGAGTACATTGTTAGTTGCAACGGCGTAGCGCTCGACAGGGCCGATGAAGTCTTTGCTCCACTGCTCGATTGTTCCGCTTTCGCTGTCAACCCAATAGAGATGCGGCTGGAGATCGCGATAGGGACCGGCAACGTCTCCGACTTCGACGCCGAAGAAGATATGGCGGTTGTCATTGGCCCAGTGAATTTTGTCTTCCGCTGCCTGATTGTGTGTGAGCTGTCGCGGAGTCTGACTGGGAGAAGTGTTGGTTAGATCGATCGCGTAGATTTCAATGTCTGCGAACTTCTCTTGCCGTTGATTGATGGCATTCGTCAGGAAGGCCAGCTTGCGGCCGTCGGGCGAAGTGACGAGGTCGTCGATCCGCAAGGGAGAGGTAGCTATTGCGCGGGCGCCGGGAGTGAGGCCGGAATCTTTTTCGGCATCGGTCTCTTCCTTCGCAGGCGCAGCGACGTGGCGAGCAAGAGCTGCGGCTACATCGAGAGAAAAGATGGTGTCGCTGCGCTCGGCAGTACGGTATTGCACGACATCTTTCCACTCTTTTTTGTAATCGTCTTTCTGCGTTTTGGTCCAAGGGTTGCGAGTGGCGAAGTACAGAGTGCGCGAGTCCGCCGACCAGGAAAATGTGTGAACTTCTTCCTGGCCTTGAGTTACCGGAATGGCCTCACCCCCCATCGGAGAGATCAGGTAAATCTGGCTGACGTCGCCTTTATCGCCTTTGTCGTCCTTCTTGGCATCGCCGGAGTCGGAGTCTTTTTCGGACGATGGCTTTCGCTCGGAGCGGAAGGCGATCCAGCGGCCATCGGGCGACCATTTGGGATCGACATCGTGTCCCGATTGTGTCAGTTGGATCAGCGATCCGGGCGTCGATCCGGATTTGGCATCGCCGCGATAGAGCCAAAGATCGGTGCGGAAGATCTGCTGATCCCAGTCGGCGCGTTCGGTTTCAATCACAACGGAGCTGCCATCTGGCGAGATCGCCACGGCAGAGTAGCTGACTGAGTTGAAGAACTCCTCGAGCGTAAGTTTGGGCTTGCCGTCGGCGAAGGCCAACGACGTGGAACTGAGGATTAGAGCTAACAAGAGAAAATCTGAAGGTTTCATAAGGGCCCTTGGCGGGAAGTAGGGTTATACAACGATGAGTTCGCATGCGCAAGTTTTGAGCTGAGTAAACTCGACCGCGAGACACATTTTCTACTGCACAGGCTCGGCGCTCTTTAAGGCCTCGTCGAGAGGCAGGCTGGGATGCGAAGCGCCGTGAACAATTCGCCATCCATCGTCATAGCAGCGAAAACTTGCGGTGGAGCGGTAGTGAACGTCGGGAGAGTAGAGAACGGCGCCAACCTCATTCAGCGGAATCCAGTGCCACGTGAATTCGACATCGGCAGCACGGCCCAGTTTGCTGATGCCGGTGACGGCAACCAGTTCACGTCTTGCGGCCGGGATGCTGAAATCCTGCTTGCTGGCATCATCGGGCGGGAGAAGCGCTCGAAATGTATCTACGCCCGAGGGGGTGAGAGTGAGGTCCCAGCAAGGTGGCGGAGTTATATCTGGAGCGCAGCGGGCTTGCGCAGCGGAAATCCAGCCGCGATGCTGCAGCACCAGGTTTTCAGGGGAGAGATATTCTTGATTGGAAACGATGCCAGTTCGCAGTTCAAAATGCTGCGGAGCCCGAAATGTGCTGGAGGCTGCGATCAAATCTCTGGCAAGACGGCGGGTGAGAAAGTCGCGGGGCGAGCAAGCGGGGAGTAGGAGCAGGCTTACAGTGCACAGAACGGAGATGGAAAGTTTTCGCATCAGTGAGGAATCAGGTTAGTGAATCTGGAATTGTAACCTTTTTCCCGTCTATCCAGGCCGATCTCCGTTCGTTATCGCCGGTACTCGACAATTTATGACGCCTTTCTTGTGGTCGGACGGGTTCAGTAGCGAGAAGGCATCTCACCATGAAGTGGAAGAGCCACCTGCCGCCTCCCTCGGAGGCTAAAGCCGACATGAAACAAGCTGGCTATCGCAGCGCTGAAGCGCTGCTCCACCCAAATCGCGAAGGTCCGCTTTCCCGAAGGCCGTAAAGGTATGCCTCTATCAAATACCGTTAATTGGTATCTCGCGGAACTCTCAGATTTCTCGGATTGTATACAACAGTGATCTTTTGTGCGGCAGGAAAGGACGGGAGGCAATCTGACCTTGGAAGGCGCTTGACCAGCGGCCTGGAATTTTGGTTGCGCAATGAGGGCAACTGCCATCTGGCGTGAGCCGGTAATCCTTGATCAGGTAACCGTAGCGCTCTATCAACGTTTCGCCGCACTGCGGGCAGCGCGTATCCTCCCAGCGGCCAACCATGCCGGGAAGATTTCCGGCATAGATGTAGCGAAGGCCAGACTGGCAGCCGATTTCGACGGCACGCAGGAGATCTTCAGAGCGGGTGTCTCGCGCGACATCGTTTTGCATTTTGTAATCGCCATGAAAGGCAGTGATGTGCCAGGGAATGTCTGGAGAAATCCCAGCCAAAAATTCGGTGAGGCGCCGCAACTCGTCATCGGAGTCATTGAAGCCCGGGATGAGAAGGGTGACGATCTCGAGCCAGAGTCCCATGTCGTGGATGCGACGAATGCTATCGAGGATGGGGCCGATACGGCCGCCTAGCTCGTGGTAGTGACGATCGTCAAAGCTCTTCAAATCGACTTTGTACAGATCGAGCCAGGGACGCAAATACTCGAGAACCTGAGGAGTGCCGTTGCCGTTGGAAACGAAGCCGGTGAGTAATCCGGCAGCTTTGGCTTCTTTAAAGACCGCTACCGCCCATTCACTCGTGATCAGAGGCTCGTTATAAGTGCTGACAAGGATTTTCGCACCCTGGGCGATCGCGTCGCGCACCAAAAGCTCGGTAGAAGCGTACTGCGGAGGCGAGACGGCGCCTGGATCGCGCAAAGCTTGCGAGGTTACCCAGTTCTGACAATACGCACAGTGAAGGTCACAGCCCATCATGCCGAAGCTGTAGGCAAGCGCTCCGGGATGCGCATGAAAAAAAGGTTTTTTCTCGACCGGATCGGATTGGGTTCCGGCTGTGTATCCCCACGGGACATAAAGCGTGCCGCCGCGATTGTAGCGGACCTTGCAGACCCCCGGCTGGCCTTCAGGGATGGGACAGCAATGTCCGCAAGCGAAGCAACGCACGCGGTTTTTGTCGAGCTTCTCATAGAGACCGGGATTGGCTTCGCAAACGTGCTCGTCGAGAATACTGCGCAGCGTGGACAAGGACGGCCTCTGATCTATTCTAACGCTGCGGGGGACTTCCGGACCTCGGGCCTACGAATGCAGGAGCCGGGGAATGTAGCGATGCGCGTGCGTATTCGTAGAAATGTCTGGCGTGGGCCGCGGATGCCGCGGCAAGGTAGGGATCCTTCGACTGCGTTGCCATCCGCTGATCGCGGACGGCAACTTCGCTCAGGATGACAAAACCAATTTAGACGGAGTGATTATCGACCGGGTTTCGGCTTCCCGGCCGATTCGTGCTGTTGGTACCACATCTCAGCCTGCTGTTCGATGGCTGCGGCCTGGGCACGGGTCATGCCATTCGCGAGGAGCTTAGCGAGATCTTTGCTGCCTTCCTGGCCACCAGCGCGCGCAAGCACCGCCCAGAAGTAGGCTTTGTTCGTGTCTTTGGGAACTCCACGGCCGCCCCACAACATTAGTCCCAACTTGTACTGGGCCGGTACGCTTCCGTGCTCGGCGGCGTTCGTGAACCAGCGAACGGCTTCGGTCTCATCCTGCTTGATAGCTTGTTTGTCGTCACCCTGAGCATAGAGCAGACCCATCGCATTTTCCGCGGCTGGGTTCCCTTGCTGCGCGAGCTCGCGAAGCTGGACGAGATTGGAGGAATCGACTGACGACTTCTGTAAAGCGGATTGGGCAGATCGCGCGGTCGGCGGCGACGAAGCCAGAACCGTCGATTCTCCGTTGCGCTCGCGGGCCTGTACTTTGGCCTGAATCCACGGCTGAATCCACGGAGCGCTGATGAAGCCGACCGCGAGCGCCAGGGTGGCGGCCGTCAACAGGAGGAGATAAAGATGAGTGCGCGGGAGACGGACGCCGCTGACCGAGTCTGGATCGGCGGGGGCTTCGTTATTGTTTATAGCTCCTCGATAATGAGCAAACAGAACACTATCCGGAGCGGGCGAAAATGGTGTAGCGGAGGGTGGCGGCGAAACGGAAGGATCGTCTGGCGGTGCGGCGCGCTTCACGGCGGCGCAGATCGTCTCGGCTAGACGCTGAAGAATAGCGGAATCGTTATCGTCGAATGCATTGGGTCTTTCGGAAAAGACTTCGAGCAGGCCGATTACCTTGTCTTGCTGGTTCGCGCGTATCGGAGAAGCCAGCATGGAGCGAATGCCGAGAGCGCGACAAGTTTCCGGGTCGACCCGTTCATCATTATCAGTGTCATCGCAGCGCAATGTTTTCCCCGCGCGAACGCAATCGCCGGAGAAACCTGAGCCTATGCGCAGGGCTGCGCCCACGGGAGGCGCACTCGGGCCCGAACTGGCCCGGCAGATCATAGCCGTAGCATCGTTTCCCGCAAGAGCAATGGCCGCGCCAGACGCATCAAGCAGAGATTGGGCGCGGGAAACAATGAAGGAAAGAACTGTTTCGAGGTCCGCCCCAAGAGACTCAGCTTCTCTCTGCACCGCAGAGGTGGCGCCGAGTGTATCGGTATAATCCGGCCGCGACTCGGAGATCGGAACCGTTGTGGACGGGAACCTACCGCTCGATGCGGCATTGGCGGCCCCGGCCATCGCATTGAGGAAGAGCCACTCGCGCAAGCGGCGCTGGTCGGAATCCGGCAGGGCTGGAAATCCCAGACCAACTTTGCCATCCGGCTCTGACCAAATTACTCGCGCGGTTACGGAAATCTGCCCACGGGCCTCGGCCAGATCCAGACACAAATCCACACGCTGGTCGATTTTCAGCGGCAATGGGCATTGCACTGCCACGCCCCCCTCGCTGATATCGACGACTTCGTAGAGATCGAGCATCTCGCTCTGAGAGGCTCCTGTGAAGGTGGCATACGCTGGCGCATGCACTTTCTGACGAACCCTACGACGGCGGTTGGCGGTTACGGGTCGAGGCGATTGGATAATGGCAGACATTTTGGAAGGCCCGGGTGCAAGTGTAGCAAGTCTAGCTCTACATATTAACCCGACTTTGGATAAAAGTAAGCAATTTAAGAGCGATAAGGGCATCCCCGAACGCCCATACAACCTGTCAGATGCAGGTCCAGTCTAACCAAGTACTAATTTAGCGGGGGCGTGCGGGAGTGTGTAGATGTCGAAGGCACAGATGGGTTTCATCCGGTGCGGGCTTCTGATGGCAGCCGTGATCCTGGCTACGGCCTTCCCCGCGAGGGCAGCGCTTGGAGGAGACGCCTCCACGATCCAAGCCGATCAAGTTCACATGCAAGGCAGCCGGCGAGCCATCGCCGCGGAATCTTATACCGTGCATGAAATACAGGGGGCCAGCGGCACGGTTGTGAGAGAGTACTTTTCTTCACCGGGAATCGTTTTTGCGGTGTCCTGGCATGGACCTTGGCAACCCGACATGCGGCAAATTCTGGGCAGCTACTTTGAGCCGTACGCTCAAGCGGTGCAGTCCCAGCGCAACATTACGTCGCGATTGGGACGCAGGCCGGTCGTGATCAATCAGCCCGGATTAATAGTGCAAAGTGGCGGACATCCCCGTTCGTTTGTCGGCAAGGCCTATATTCCCGACATGTTGCCAGCGAACGTGCGCGCCGAGGACATCCAATGAAAAATCTCAGGAAGTTTCTAATCTTTGGAGCGTGCTCGGCATTGTCCTGCTCACTCGCGTGTGGGGGCGGAAGCAGCCATAGCAGTAGCAGCAGTACTAGCACCTCCTCAACCCAAACCATCGCGGCGGCCGGGCCCAACGTTGCTTCAATTTCGGTGAATACTGGGCCAGCCATCAGCGCCGGCTTTTCCTACGCGAACGGTGCGTTCGCCAGCGCTACGGTTTGTGTGCCGGGAACATCTACCTGTCAGACGATTGGTGGCTTGTTGGTGGATACCGGCTCTTTCGGTTTGAGAGTTCTCTCGTCGGTATTGACGGTTGCGTTACCGCAGCAGAAATCGGCCAGCGGCAGTCCGGTTGCCGAATGCCTGCAATTCTTGGACTCTTATACGTGGGGGCCAGTGCAAACGGCCGATATCCAGATTGCCAGCGAGAAGGCTAGTTCTGTGCCAATTCAAGTGCTCAGCGATACCGATTTCACGGTTCCCAGCAGCTGCACCAATGGATTGCCGTCGGCGGATACGCTCGCTAGCCTAGGAGCGAACGGAATTCTCGGAGTTGGTCTTTTCGCGCAGGACTGCGGCTCTACCTGCCCTGCGACCGCAAACATGTATTACGAGTGCGCCTCCGGATCCAGTTGCCAGGCGATAAGTCAGGGCGCGTCGCAGCAAGTGCAGAATCCGGTTGCCCTATTTGCCACGGACAATAACGGAGTAATTATTGAATTGCCGGCCGCTTCCGGAGCAGAGGCAAGCATCAGCGGCTCACTGGTATTCGGCATTGGAACGCAGTCGAATAATGCGCTGGGCGGAGCCACGGTCTACACTGCAGACGCCGCAACTGGGAACTTCACCGCCAGTTTCAATGGCCAAACCTTCTCCGATAACAGCTTCATCGACAGCGGCTCGAATGGTTACTTTTTCCCGGATAGCAGCATAACCCAGTGTGCCAGCAACAGCGGAGCGAGCGGATTTTATTGTCCCTCCAGCACAAACAATCTCTCCGCGACAATTCAAGGGACCAACAACGCGAGCGCCAGTGTTGATTTCAGCATCGCAAACGCGGTGAGCCTGTTTTCCAACTCGGGCGATGCGGTATTCGACGACCTGGGCGGCCCGGCGCCAAATTACTTTGACTGGGGTCTTCCTTTCTTCTATGGCCACAATGTATACACTGCGATCGAAGGGAAGGGTGCTCCCGGCGGCACCGCGCCTTACTGGGCTTACTAGATTTATTTCTTTTCCCGAGCACGACCAAGGGGGGAAATTAACCAGCCATGCGAGAAACGCGGGCGCAATGGATGCTCGAGATTCGGGAGATCGCGGCGACCATCATACTGGAAAGTAGTTGCATGGTGGCCACATCTTTCTCGTCAAATGCGCTGGGAGACGACGACAGCACTTCGAAGACGCCAAGAGTGCGACGGTAGTAGCGCAAAGGAGACACGAGGATCGAGCGCACGCCCAATCGGCGGCAGCTGGCGAGATCCACGCGTGGGTTGCGCTCGGCGTCGTTGCAGAGCATGACTTCCCCGGTGCGCACGGCTTCGGCTGAGATGCCGGCATCGGTCTGCAAGCGGATACCGAGATCTGGGGCAGTACGTCCAGCGCGGGCGCGACACACGATCTCATTGCCGGCGCGAAGGGCGATGGCGGCGCCGGTCGCGCCGGTGAGGTGCTGGGCTCGCTCCGTGATGGCGCTGATAGCCGGTTCCAAGTCCAACTCTGCGGCGTGGATGTCGACTTCTTCGCCCGGATGTACGGCGCGAAAACCAGAGATAGGGTGGGCGGCATTCGCCACGCGAAGCTGGCTTCGCAGTGCAGTCGAGGGCACCCGAGCATGATAGTCCGCGACATCCAAGACTTGAGGATCAGGCACAGTGCGCAGCAGGTCGCGGACAAGGCTATCGAGTTCAGAATCCGTGATGAGATGAGCTGTCTGCTGCTGGCGCAGCGATCCGCCCAGCACGCGCGATAGGCTGAGCAACGAAGGGTTGCCGCAAGCCAGACAGTACGGTCTGTTGTTGGTGCTGATCAGCTCGCACTGTATGCAGAATGTCGCGGTGTGAAGAGGAACGAAATTTACATCCTTGAACTGGGTGCCATAAATTGTCTTGCGAAACATAAATGCTTGCCCTCAATGAAAGGAGAAGATCACGGTAAATAGGGAGAACAGAGTTGGACAGTGTCCGCGATGGTTCCAACTTGTGGAAAACTCTGGACTTGATGAAGTGTGCAAAAGCTTGCGGTCGCGCTTCGTTGTGAATGCCCGCTCGGCGGGCGTTTTCCGAAGATTTCTTAACGGCTATTGATCTCGGGACTGTGGCAGGGTAAAATAATCGAACGCTTAAGACATAAAGTCTTCAGCTTATGGAGTGGACAACAATGCAATGGACAGCACCTGCTTTTGAAGAAGTTTGCCTGAATTGTGAAATTAACTCTTACGTAAGCGCAAAGCTGTAACCGTCGGCCCTCCCTGTCGCTTTGTCCTTCCCCCTGGACACGCACCCGCGCGAGTTTTAGGGGCGTCTGTGGTGCCATGCGGTCTGAGCATCGTTGAAGTTTGTTGAAGAGATTGTAAGGGCAATTCTCTATCCTGCCTGAGCTGCGATAAATTCCTGATTATCCTGAGGTAGCTGCGGGATCACCTGCACGCCGTGTTGAAGGACGACCCTATCCAGCGCATTGGCAAGGGCAACTGGAAAACCCGACGTCAGAAGATTGATATCAACCTGTAAGTCCCGCTGCGAATACACGCGGTGCACCAACAGCGAGCCGCGGTGGCGACTGGACGAACTCACCAGATCGAGCGTCAGCGTCCAAAACGCCAGCCCTTCCAGAGATCTGGATCTCCCCGACTTGCCCCAGTGAAGAAAAACCTCGCCGCGCCGCAACTGCGCGCCAGTTTCAATTGCTTCCGCGGAATAGCACTCACCCGGAAAAAGATTGAATCTGACATCGAATGCATCGAAGTCGTTGGAGCTGAAAGCCGCTTCCAGAACGTACCGGATCTGGTCATAATCGCGAGCCACTTTGAGTTCCTCGGTGGCTCGGCGGATGGCAAGGTTGTTGATGAAAATCTGAGGTTGCTCGAGCGTGCGCTGCGCGACGCGCCCCAGTTCTCCGAGTTCGAGGTAGCCAAGGCGCTGGACGCCAATCCAGATGCCGATTCCAAGCACCGCGAGAACCAAACCCAGAGAGCTGCCGGTGGGCCAAAGCAGAAACAGACTCAGCATGGCGAACACAGCCGAGACCCCGTAAAGCACAATGACCACCTGGCGATGACTAAGCCCGTGCTGCAAGAGCTTGTGATGAATGTGTTCGCGGTCGGCGGTAAACACGGGACGTCCGCTGATCAGGCGGCGGAGAATGGAGAGTGCCGTCTCCAGAATCGGCAAGCCGAAAGAAACAACGGGAATCGCAACTGCGACAATGGTCGGAGCTTTTTGCGCTCCCTCTAAAGCAAGGGCGCTGAGTAAGAAGCCGATGAAAAGACTACCCGAATCTCCCAGAAAAATTGTGGCTGGATTGAAGTTGTAGCGTAGAAAACCAAGGATCGCCCCGGCCAAAGCGATGGTCATTATCGTGACCAGAGAATATCCGTTCAAAAGTGCCACCACAAAAGCGACGAGCGTAGAGAACAATGCGGATCCAGCGGCCAGGCCATCGAGTCCGTCGATGAGGTTGAAAGCATTTGTAATCGCCAGTACCCACAAGATTGTCAGGGGCAGTCCGACAAACCAGGGCAGTTCATGATTGCCAAACAACACTGGGATGTTCACAATGCGAAGGCCGCCTATAAACAACATCGTGGCGGCTATTGCCTGCACCGCGAACTTTAAGTAGTGGCTTGCACTGTAGAGATCGTCATACACGCCCAAGAGGAAAACCAGGGAAGCTGGCCCCAGTATAGTGAGCAGGGTTTTCAGCGAGAACGACAAGGATGCATGAGGAATTTCAGCGGCAACGGCTGCAGCCACCACCATGCTGACTGAGAAGGAAATGAAAATAGCCACTCCACCTAAACGGGGGAGTGGAGTCGCGTGCAAGTGCCTCTCCTGCGAAGGAGCAGCCACCCATCCATGCCGCGATGCAAAATCCCGCACGTAGCGAGTGAGGACAAATGAAAACAGCAGCGATAAGAAGAAAATTCCGAAAAAAGCGACTGTCAACGATCCCCCCAAACCCATGGGTAACAAATCATGATCACGACTCGGAGCATCGACACGGACCTTCCGACACTAAATATTGCAGCAGCACGGAGCTGAATGGGAGTGAGTTAGTGGATTCCTCTGCGGCTTTTGAAAACTGCTGCGACCTTGGCATCTCAGGCTGAAATTCACTTTCCGAGGGCATGAATACCGCAGAACCGCACGAACCAAGAAGACTAAGACGTCAAAGGCAATTCAGACTTGGATCGCGAGATTCCTATGCTAGACTTCAGCGGAGACTACCCTAGAGGCTTGTAATGGAGTTTGGCAAATCTCGTTTTGCCCGCAGCAGCAGCCTGTTTGCGCTATCTCTGGTTTTGGTTTGTAGTTCGGTCATCGCGACTCAGGCACAGAGCGTACCGGCATCCTCGCCTTCCGAAAATGCGCAATCACTTCCTGCGGCGCAACCACTTTCTCAGGCTGCGGCATCAGCCTCGCACAATAATGCACAGACTCCACAGTCTGGCGTCACTGGCATTTCGCCGCAGCTAAAGCTGGATAGCGGCGATCTGATCGAAGTAAGCGTTTATAACGTGCCCGAGTTGTCCACGAAGGCGAGAGTGGGCAATTCCGGAAAGATTTACCTTCCCCTGATCGACTACGTGCACGTCGGAAGCCTCACCGTGGAAGAGGCGCAGTCCCTGATCCAGAAGCGGCTCGAAGACGGCGGCTTCGTGCGCAACGCTCACGTCACGATCTTTCTCGACGAATCTGCCTCGCAAGGGGTGACGATCCTTGGCGAAGTTGCCAAGCCCGGCATCTATCCAGCCCAGGGGGAGCGCAAGTTGTACGATCTGATCTCTGCGGCAGGAGGATTTACAGCTTCGGCGGGACGAAAAGTAAGCATCATCCGGCAGCACAGTCAGTCGGACACGATCACGATAAATTTGCCGAGAAATCTGGCCGACGACTTGCAAAATAATATTGAGATCCTTCCGGGCGACACCATCACGGTGCCGCGGGCGCCAATTATCTACGTGGTGGGCGATGTGGGGCGTCCCACGGGCTTGCTGGTGGACAACGGCAGCTTGACTGTGCTGCAGGCGCTCGCGCTCGCGGGCGGAACCAATCACACGGCGAAGATGGGCGCGACGCGGATCATTCGCAAGGGTCCTACGGGAATGATTGAAACGAAAGTTCCACTGAAGAAAATGCTGGAAGCGAAAGCTCCCGACATAAACTTGCAGGCAGATGACATCTTGTTCGTGCCACTCAGCGGCGCTCGAGTCGCGGCGGCGCAAGGACTACAAGCGGCAATAGCCACGGCAACCGGACTCGCGGTGATTGCCGCGCACCCCTGAATCGTGCGCGGCAGCACTACGCAGCAACTTCGGTTGTATACGACTCTGGCAATTGCAACAATTTTTCGAGCGTGCGAATATATTTCTCGGCGGTCTGACTACGCGAGAACTTTCGCACGACGTATTCCCTGCCGTTCTTTCCCAGTTCACGAGCGATATCCCGATTCGCCGCGAGGTGGCGGACGGCCTTCGCAAGAGCCTCAGCGTTCTCCGGTTCGATCGTGATGCCGCCTTTACTTTCCTCCAGAATCGCGCGCGCCTGGCCATCCACGCCCAGAATGACTGGACGTGCGCATGACATAAATTCCAGCATCTTGGACGGAATCACTGTTTTGAACACATCGGCTTTCTTCAGCAGAACCAGACAAACGTCCGACGCACAGATGAAGCCGGGAATTTTCTCGCGAGGCTGCTGATCCACAAATCGCAGGTTACCTAGACTATGCTCGCGGGTCATGGCCATCATGCGTTCCTTCTCAGCGCCCTCCCCTAGCATCAAGAAAACAATCTCGGGATTCGTCTCTCGCAGGTGCGCGGCAGCTTGAATGATCGTTTCGAGCCCGTGCGCCATCCCCATGGTCCCCACGTAGGAAACAACAAACTTTTCCTCGGCACCCAACGCTCTTCGCAGACTAATTGCCACTCCCGGAGCAAACAGATCAGTCTCCACGCCATTCTCGATCACTGAAATCTTTTCGCGAGGAGCGCCCCAGTGTTTCGCCAGGTAGTCTTCAAACGCCGGCGTGACCACGACGATATGATCTGAATGGCGGTACAAGAACCCGGCAATTCTCGCTAACGCCCGATACAACGGCGAACCACTTTCACCCATGCCTACAGCCGCCAGCGACTCCGGCCATAGATCGCGCACCTCGAATACAAAGGGCACGCGCTTGCACCGCGCCAGAAACCAACCGGAGAGCCCGACCAGCAATTGTGGCGAGGTCGCAATAACGACGTCGGGACGAGACAGAAAAAAACCAGTCAAGGCTGACGATGCGCAGAACGAAGTGTAGTTCAACATTCGCTCATGTGCTTTACGGTTAGGAAAAGGAAGCAGCCAGGTGCGAATCACTTCTACGCCGTCGATCTTCACGCGAGCAACCAGTTTCCGAAAGCTGTCGCGATATTCGGGCGGCACAACGCCCGTGGGATGATTGGGGAAACCAGTCAGTACCGTCGCTTCATGCCCCGCGCGCGCCCAGTGCGCCGACAACTCGGAAGCTCGGGCCGCGGGCGCACCCATCTCGGGTGGAAAATATTGCGAGATGTATAGGATCTTCATTCTGTGATCTTCGTGCGATCCAATAATTATGAAATCCTGATCCTCAAGAAGCCCGATCGAAGCCGCTGGCAACTTGAAGGCGTTCGTTGCGGGGAAGCTGTTTCACGGCGACGGGTTGGCCCAGGCACCGCGACTCCTCCAGCGCAAACGTCGTCATCATCGAACTCACAACTTCGTGGAAAGGGATCGGCGACTGGGTGCCCTCTTGAATCGCACTGATAAAAGCTTTCCATTCACCACGGTGCCCCTTATCCTGCATAAGCGAGCGAATGATGCGCTTCTTTTCGCCTCGAACCAGTTCTAGCCGCCGGAAATCTTCCAGCATGGCCACGCTGCCGCCGCCGAAAACTTCAATTCGTTCTTTTGAAAATGACTTGTGTCCGTTCGCAAGGTAACTGATGGTACCGTGCGATCCATCGGCAAAGCGTAACGAAGCCACGACATTGTCATTGCTGTACTGACTCGGATTTGGCAGACTCCGCGTCTCAACTTCAACCGGCGGTGAGCCCGTCAAGAAACACAGAAAATCCACGAAGTGGCACACCTCACCGAGGATGCGCCCTCCACCCTGCTGCGGGTCGTTCAACCAGTGATCGGGAGGAAGGTATCCTGCATTCACGCGATAATGAATTGCCAGTGGCTCACGCACCTCCCGAAGAAAACTTTTCATGCGAATTGCCAGCGGAGCAAAACGACGATTGAAACCAACCATCAGGAGCTGAGTATCGTGATCGCCCTGTGCGGCAGTAATTCTTGCGAGCTCCGCTTCGTTGAGGCAGAGCGGTTTCTCGCAGAAAACATGCCGGCCCGAGTTGAGCGCTGCCATCACTTGGACTGCATGCAGATGGTGACGCGTGGCAATAACAACCGTATTGACCGCGGGATTACTAAAAACCTCCCGTTCATCTGTAGTACGGGAACGAAATCCAAACTTCTCAGCGACATGCCGGGCGTGCGAACCGGTCGCCGCGCCAGCTACGACAAGTTCCACACCGCCCACCCGTTCGATGGCGGGCAACAGCGTGCTTGTCGCGAAACTTCCGGCTCCGAGAAGACCGATCTTAACTGAAGCGCGACTTGCGATTGGCCGATCAGGAGCATTCACATTTACAAAACGAAAATCCTCGGCAAGATTGGGGTACGCAATCAACACTCCAAGAAATACCTCATTAGTTTTTCCTTTGATCAGCTCATAGGCGGAGTGCGCCTGCCCGATCGGGTAGCGGTGAGTGATCAACGAATGCAAATCGAGCTTTCGATCCGCGAGCAGCCGCAAAAAAGCTTCCATGTTCCGATTTTCCGTCCAACGCACGTAACCGATGGGATAGTCGATTCCCTTCTCCTCGTACGATGCGTCATAGCGGCCGGGCCCGTAGGAGCGGGAGATGCGGAAGTCGAGTTCCTTCTCGTAAAAACATCTCCGCGGGATATCCATGGCTACAGCCCCCACCGCAACAACGACGGCCCGATTCCGCGCCACCGCCCCGGCCAAATTCACGGGATCGTTACTGGCGGTTTGTGCGGCAATGAGGACCGCATCCGCACCATGACGACCGGAATACTGCTGGCATAAATCTTGGAAACCGGAAAATGATGTGCTTACCGCGTCCGCTCCGAGGCGCAACGCCAGATCCGCGCGCTCGGCGGAGACGTCCATCCCCAATACACAGCAGCCGGCGGCCTTAAGGATCTGCACTATCAATTGGCCCAGCAGACCCAATCCGATCACGGCCACACGATCGCACAGCCTGGCGTCGGCCGTTCGCACCCCATGCAGTGCCACCGCTCCTACCGTCGTAAAAGCAGCTTCGTCAAAACTTACGGTGTCAGAAGGAATCCGCGCAACCAGCAGCCGCGGGATGCATCCAAACTCCGCGTGCACGGCGTGTCCCAAACCAGCGCAAGCAACGCGATCTCCGGGGCTGATATCGGTAATGCCATCGCCCACCGCAACCACAGTTCCGGCGCTGCTGTACCCCAACTCGCCAGGTTGATCGAGACGGCTGCGAATTGTCGAAGCCGCCGCCAGCAATCCGTCACGGCTGATTTTTCCCAGAACCTCGCGGACGAGATCCGGCCTCATTCTGGCTTTCTGAAGCAAGTTCTTGCTGGCGAACTCTGAAGACGCTCGCTCCGTGCCCGACGAAACCAGCGATGCCGCGGTACGAACCAGAACGCATCCCGCCAGCAATTTCGGGGCGGGAACCTCAGCCACGGTAACTTCTCCACTGCGGGAATCTTGGAAAACTTGCTTCATGCTCTGGGCCCGGTGACTAACGATTGCGTTTCCGCCATATGCATTGGCATCGGTGAAAGACTTACTCGATGAATCTCGGGTCCACCCTGAGAATCCAGGTGCCCAGTCCTACAAACCACTAACTCGTCATTTACTTTGTCGGCGTTGTGCCGTTCGTTCGTGAGAAGGACGGTAACGAATCGAACCGGCAGCGGTGATCGCGTCTGGTAGAGCAGAGAAATGGCTGGCTGAAGCTCACCGTACGTGGGCGCTTCCCAACCGAACCTTTGCGCATCCTCATCCGCCATCCAGGCCACGCTATTCCCAGTCAGAAGCCGCTTCCCGCCTCGTATGACCATCGCACTTGCCCTGCAACTCGAAAACATATTCCAGCGAATCGGCGACGGCTTGGCCACAAACACAATTTGAAAAGGAGAGTCAGAAATCACGTAAGGCAAGTCCGGGGCCAGCCAATGCAACCGCACGTCATGGTCGCCGCTTCCCTCTATGTCATCCACGATGACCCAACCGGCGCCGCGCAGCCATTGAACGGCGCGCAGATGCTTCACACCAAGATCGCTGTAGCCGTCGTGCTCTCCTTCAAAGCGGTCGGGAGCTTCACCGTGAGGCGAAGAAGATAACTGTCCCGAAGCTTGCGCCCAGCCCACCCAGAGAAATCGGCCGACTCGCCGCATCTGGTCGCGATGATCCACCGTGACAGTGTTATGAATGGAGGTTCCTGCGAGGCCATTGTTCCACGGCGGCCGGCCGTTGTAGAGATAGGTTCCAGCATCACGAGCCAAGTTGATGCCGTGCCACCATAAATCCACATGCAACTGATCGGCCTGAAAAGGCCTGCGAGTGTAGTTCCCCGCTCGGATCAGTCCCCAGGAAGTCTCATCGCCCAGACGAAAGTATCCAGTGTTGGCGGACGGAGGCGAAATATTAGCAGCTTTTGGTTCAGACGCTTGCTCGACCCCGAACCATATAGCAGCTTCGTCCCATGGCCCCGGCTTGAGAGCAGGTCGATTCAAAACTGCAGCACCCAACTGTAACAGCGGGCGAAAATCCCTATAGGCTGCGGTCGCGAGCGGAAAAATCAGGCTGCCATCATTGGAACCGTAGTTTGGCGGAATTCCGCTCGCCGGATCTACCCACGCACTCGTGAACTCAAAAGCAGCTTGGGTACGATCACGAATGCATCGGTGGAGCGGCACATCGTAAATCTCGGCAACGCGCAGCGTCCACAAAAGCAGATGCAGGATCATGCGCTGGTAGTTGAAGGAATGCTGATGCGAAACTCCTTCGGGCGTGATCTGGTCCAGAACAGCTTCGTGCAGCAGTTGCGCGCCAAGCTTCTGCCAAACCTCTGCGTCTTTCAATTCTGGATAGAGGGTACCCGCGGTCCACAGTCCAACGGCTTCGCTGATCAAATGATTGCTGCGCTGCGAGCGGGCATAACCGAGCGTCCGCACCGTTCGCCACGCATGCGCGGCGATCATGGAGACAAGCACAGCGACCCGCTGGCTCGTGGTGGAGGACGAATGCACGAATGCGTGCAGTGCGAAGGACCACGCCAATATCCGCAACGAACATTCTTGTCCGCAAATCCATAACGGACCGGCCATTGGCGGGCTTTGGCGGGCCCAGTCTTCGATTGCCTGCCAGAAAGCCTCGGGAAATCGCTGGTCGCCAATGAGAGCATAAGCGCGAATCAACGGGTAGACAAACAAAAATCTAGACGGCTCCAGGATAAATTTCAGATCGCCGTATTTAGGGGAGGCAAACCGCATCTGCGTCCACGATTGGTGTGGTGAAACGCTTTGCCCGGTAACAGGATTGTGAAACCAGCGCGGCGGAAATTCGCAAGCGAATGACAGATGTCCAAAAAATGGGAGGTTGCCTGGGACAATCTGCTCCGCTTCGGCAAGAACAGATTTTTCACCGTCCTGCCCGACAATTCTTTTTATACTCGTCCTCAGTGCCAGTGCATCGGCGAAGAAAAATGGCCGCGTACCATTTTGTCGCGCAGCCCGCATTTTTTCCGCAGACGAATCTGGCGCAATCCGTTTAAGAGTCCAGGCGTCCCAGCCGCACACTGACCGCATTTTTCGCGACATCAAGCCACTGCCACGCTGCAGTTCGTATTCCAAGCGAAGCATGCCGTCGCGCGCACCGAAGGTTCGGCCGACCTGCAAAATAGTCTCGAGCTTACCCATGCATGCGCTCCGCGACGGCCCCAATGCGGCTCTGCGCCAGGCGTTCGGCTGCTCGCGCCCGAAGCCATTCATGCATTACGAAAAATTGGTTGTCTTTGTCTGTATCGTTGTCAGTGTCGTGATCGGCTTGCAGGATTGCAGTGATTGCGCCCCGATCAAGGCTGGCAACCACTTCTCCGATCTTCTCAACGCCGAAAGCGATAAGCCGGTTGCGCAAGTCAGTCAACGAGTCACATCGTGCTGCGTCGGTAAATTCATATCTCTGCAGAATCGGCCCAGTATCAATTCCCGCATCTAGATAATGGATAGTGACGCCGACTGAAACACCTTTCAGCAACGACCATTCCGGACTGCTCATGCCCCTAATTTCCGGGAGCAAGCCTAGATGCACATTGAGGACTCCGAGGCGAGGCACGTCCAACAAGGCCTTCCGCAAAATATTGCCGCCCGTAAAAACGATCAAATCCGGCGACCATTGCCTGACACGCGCAATCGAATCAGGCGCGTTCTGGTTTTTGCCGACCACAACCGGGAAGCCGTAAAAGGCCGCCACCTCCCGCAAGCTACGGAAGATGCCACTTCCATTCTTGAGCAACGGCCGGAGGTAGGAATTGTGCACCATCCCCTGAGCATTGCCGTAATTCGGAATCAACTTCCTCCGTGCGTAGCGCGTCACATCCCTCACGCCCCACTGGGCAAGCTTACGCAACAAAGTTCCGCGCTCAAGAGTGGAAAGGACAAGCGCCCCAACCGGAACATGCCCGCACTCGGCCAAGCGCACTGCCATGGCGCACGCAGTTTCGCTGTACACGCTCGAGCCTAGAACTACGATGCGCATCGCGATGCCTCAAATCCATACGCGTCAAACGCGTGTGTTAAGCGCTGTTCCATAAGGAGAGCATCCGCCAGGAACTTGCATCCCCAACTGATGTAGCGGAGCGGCTGATAGCGTCCCCAAACTGGATAGGAACCGCAAACGCCCCCTCCGATTCCAGGCCGCCCATTCGATGGAATGATTTGCTTCAGCATTTCATTCATCTTGAGCGCGGCATTGAGATAACGCGGGTCGCCGGTAACCTCAAACAGCCGCAACCAGATGCACGACATCTGGGCGTTTCCGGTAAGACAAGCGAAGCTGTGCCCGCGTTTGAAGTCCGGTTCGTATGCGCCAGGCAGAAACTTGCTTGTCTCGAACTTTCGCATTAGCACCCAGGCCGACTTCGCGACTGCCTCGACAGCGTCCTTGCGCCGGCGCAAAAGAGCGCATTCAAGAACTCCCTGAAGCACGTAGGCGATGAAGTGAAGATAGTTGGGATGGCCACTCAGATTGATGCCATCGATCCAACCGCTAGGGCGGAAGTGTGGCAGCACCCAATCCAGATTTCGCTCGGCCGCTTGTCCGTATCGATGTTCCGCCGTATGTTCGGACAACTCGGCGAGTGCCCACGAAACCATGCTGTAGTAAGTGTGAGCAGCCCCCTGATATGCACCCCTGCCGGACCACGAGCCGTCTGCCTGATGCATCTCTACCAGCCAACTACCGGCGGCGATCGCCGCATCTCGAATCTCGCAGCGGTGCGTTTCGCGATCGGCGCGAACCAAACCTTGAAGGATCTGACCTGTGTTGAACACCGACGGCTGCGTTTCGCCGTCTAGTCCACGCGGGAAAGAACCAGTTGACATCTGCAACGAAAGCAGCCATCGAGTGGCCTTTTCCGCCGCAACCACGGCATTGTCGCTCTTAGTTACGCGCGCAACTTCGTAAAGCGTCGGAATGATGTAGCCGGTGACCTCGGGATACGATTTCGAATATCCTGCGAGCAGGCTGTAATAGGCCGCGATACCCCCATCCGAGCGTTGTGCCTCGATAATCCATTGCAGCAATGATTGCAGCACATCTTTGCTGTCCCGCTTCGTCGTTGTGTACGAATAGAGATGGCGTTGCTCCAAGGTTAGGCGAATTTTGTCGGACACGAGTTTCTGGATCACCGGAACCACGCGCTGCGGCCCGCGCAGCAGGCCTGTCACTTCTTTCAGTCCCCTGGCGACTTGATCGGTGACGCCGTTGTGAATGCGGGCATTGTCCCTGGAAGTAGCCAGAATGTCCGTAATCGCGGATGCTGTTATGCCCCGCTTCAATTCGCTTGATAGATTCACGCGGAAGCGGCCTCCGGAAAATGGATGAACTCTTCCGCGGTCTTCTGTGCTCCCGCATCGAGAAAAATTCGCATCCAGTGCTCCAGCGTCAGGAGCTGCCAGATTTGCATCGACCAATCCTCAACTCCTTTGCGGTGTTCGTCGATGAAGCGGCGAACCGCTTCGGGGCGAAACAATCCACGCTTTCTGATGTTTGTATCGGAAAGCACATCGTCCACCATCTCGCGCAAATCGTTCGCCAGCCAGTAGTCGACTGGAGCGGCAAATCCGGCCTTTGGCTGCTTCAACACTTCAGCAGGCAGAACATTCTTCATCGCGCGCCGGAAGATGTGCTTGGTAGTCGGCCGGAAGAATCCTTTGAGTTTTGAATTCGGCGGAATATTCCAAGCCGCAAATTCGGCCAGTTCACGATCGAGAAATGGCACGCGCACCTCAACCGACGATGCCATACTCATCTTGTCGTTATAGTTCAGGTTAAGGCTGGCCATGAAAATCTTAGTGTCGAGATATAGCATCTGGTTCAGGAAGTCGGCACCGCGTACCGCATCGAAGCTCGAATGATGGCGAACGGCGGGATCAGAGGTGCGAAGCTGATCCTGAATCTCTAGCGAATACAAATTCAACTTTTGAGCGGAGTTGAGGTAGGTGCAATTGCGAATGAATTGTTCTTCCGGCTCAAGCGATGCGCTGCGAGCCATCTTCTTCGCCAATCGCACGCGTCCTTTCATCGCTGTGCCGCGACAACCAGGCAAGGCATCCAGGGCGGACTCGATCCCAGCGCGTAGCACGCCAGGTATTTTCTGATATGCCTGGGCCCAGCGGTAGGCGGTATGCTTGCGATATCCGGCAAACAACTCATCTCCGCCGACACCTGACAGCAGCACAGTGGCTTGCTTGCGGGCCTCGCGGCAAACCAGGTAAGCCGTGATAATTGCCGGGTCGGCGACGGGTTCGTCCATATGCCATGCGAGACGCGGCAATAGCTCGGCGACATCCGGTTCGACCACGATTTGCTGGGTCTCGCAGCCAAGTTTCTGCGCCAGCCGTGCCGGCACATTGGGATCATCCAGTGTGGTTTCGCCGACGCGGTAACAGTGGGGGAAGGTAATCGTATACGTTCTCACTGGCTGCTTCGCCGCCCGGCACATCATGGCCACTATGCTCGAAGAATCCAACCCCGCGCTGAGAAATGCTCCGATCGGAACATCGCTCATCATTTGCCTTTCCACTGAAAGCCGAAAGCGCTCGCGAACCTCGTCGGCGAGATCTGCTTCAGAGCGCTCGTAAGGCGCATCGGCGCGGGGAAAGGTCAGGTCCCAGTACTGCCGAATTTTCAGTTCGCCGTTGCGAAACGTTGCGCAGTGTCCAGCGGGAAGCTTGTAAAGCCCGCGAAACATCGTTTCTGGATCTGGCACCCAGAGGAAGGTCAGATACTGATGCAACGATTCCAGATCGACTTCGGCATCGATTCCCGGCACGTGGAAAAGCGCCTTCGCCTCCGACGCGAACGCCAGCTTTCTGCCGCGGTGGACGTAGTAGAAAGGTTTTACTCCAAAATGATCGCGCGCCAGAAACAACTCGGGCCGGTCCGAGCGCAAATCACAAATGGCGAACGCGAACATGCCATTGAGGCGATGCACGCAATCCGCGCCTTCTTGCTCGTAAAGATGAAGCACAACTTCAGTATCGGTGTTCGAACGGAACTGGTGGCCTTTGTTTTGCAACTCACGGCGGAGTTCGGCGAAGTTGTAGATTTCTCCGTTATAAGTGATCCAGACAGTGCCGTCCTCGTTGCACATCGGCATGCGGCCGTCCGCCGAAAGATCGAGGATGGCAAGCCGGCGGCTTCCAAGGCCAATGTAGGAACTATCGGGGAATCTACGATCCCAGAGGCCGGAATCGTCCGGGCCGCGGTGTGACTGGACGTGCGTCATCCGTGTCAGTACTTCACGATCCCCGCAATTTGCCAACCCGCTAATACCGCACATTGCTTCCTCAATTCGGTTCCCTTAATTCACCGATTGCTGTTTTAATTCGTAAATCTTGGCCTTGACGTGAAAAAACTGTATGCCCTGAAAAACGCAGTAAATCATGCCCGGAACACCATCGAGAAATCCCAGGCAGAACACGAATTTATAAACAAAGTAAGCGAGTGATGAACCCGGAAAAGCATAGAACTTTCGCTTGAGCCAGCGGCGGCGCTGCGCCTGCGTTCCGGTCAGTGATGGAACCAACTCGTCACAATTTCCGTTGCCGTTGAGCCAGACCTTCGCTTCCCAATTGGAATATGCGTCGTGCTTGTGGATGTAGTCCGAGAGCGAAGCGACGTTGTGATGAACCAATGGATACTTGAGTTTCGCCGCGCGCCCCTTCACGACTACATGTTCATGAACCTCCATATCTGCCATAGAGTGGTCCTGATCTTTCAACCGGCACTCATAATGGCCCCGGCCTCGACGGAATAAGGAAAGCTTGTAAAAGCTTGCACCACTGTGCCGCAGTTCGCGGCCGAGAAAGTAAATGCGCAGGGAAATATAGTAGCCGTCATAGTGGGGATCCTGAATCGCGAGCGCAATCTCCCGCTTAAGCTCCGGCGTGAGGGACTCATCGGCGTCGAGCAGAAGAACCCAATCGTGCGACAGGGGTAGCGATTCCATGGCCCATTGCCGCTTCTTAGGCCAGCCACCTCGATAGTGAAATTGCGCCACTTGTGCGCCGTGAGAGCGCGCAATTTCGACTGTCGCGTCAGTGCTCTGAGAATCTACGACATATACTTCCCCAACATCGCCCAGGGATGCGAGGCAGCGCGGCAGATTGCGCGCCTCGTTCCGCGCCGCGACGATCACGCTTACCGGAAGAGACGCGGCCATGCGCGTTTGTGGCACTACTTCTAATTCGGCTAGGTTTTGCATCGAGAGCGGAAGCGAACTCTCAACATGTTATCCCGACTCGCTGTGTGTTATTAGTTACTGATCCACTACCCTCGCAGTCGATTGCGAGATGCCGACTCAAGCCAAGCGGTTGATGTTCGGTGGGAATTTCTAATGGTCCACAGCCATCAGCAAGCTAGCGAATGCTGCTCGCACCAGCATTGCAAAACGTACAATGACCACGGACGCGACCAGGAAGTGCGGCCTTGTTGAAAGTCCTGCCACACTTTGCGAACGGCCGATCCGCTAATCAACGAACCCACGACTCCGTCGCCGATTTTGCGAAACGATTCCTCCAGCACTGGACGCAACGCATCTCGCAGCCAATGCTCGAATGGCAACGTGAATCCTCGCTTGGGACGATGGACGATCTCATCCGGAAGTTGGCCGCCAAGCGCCCGAACCAGTAGAGGCTTCGGCGTGCGTGCATCGACCTTCCGCGATCCTGGCACAGCAAAAAGAGCTCTCGCCAGTTGATGGTCGATGAACGGCACGCGCACTTCCAGGCCGTGCGCCATGCTCATGAAATCAGAATCCCGCAGCAAGGTGTTGAGCATGTAACAGCGCGCTTCCAGATAGGAAATGCGGTTGACTGGATCCAATCTCATGGCGCGGCCATAGCTTTCATTTAAGGGCTCCTCAGCACGCTGAAATGCGTTGGAGTCGGGCTTCATTTCAGGCAGCAACTCTCGAAGTTGTCCCGGCGTGAATAGCATTCGCGAAACAAAATATGGATGAATGATTCCGCCGCCGTTACGGCCGAGAGCGGCCAGTTTGCGATTCTGGTCGCTGGAGGGGGCAACCGCCGCCAACATACTTACCAGTGGACTGCGTATTGCCTCAGGAATGCGCCTTGAGATATTGGAAAACTGTTCCATCCGCGGCACGGTGCTGAAACTGGAGTAGCCGCCAAACATTTCATCGCCACCCAAACCGGAAAGCGCAACCTTCACGCCCGCTGCCCGGGTTTTTTGCGCGACGAAATATGTGTTGATTCCGTCAATCGTGGGCATGTCCATCGCGTGTATGGCGGGCGCGATCGCGGCAAAGAAGTCTGCCTGAGAAACTGTAATCTCGTGATGATCAGTACGAAACTTTTGGGCGATGGCTCGAGAATACTTGGCTTCAGAATATTCCGCCTCCCGAAAGACGATGGAAAACGTGCTCGGCCGCACACCGTTCCGGCTCAGTATGCCGACCAGGCTGCTGGAGTCGATTCCGCCAGAAAGAAACACTCCTACTGGCACGTCGCTCACCAGTTGCAGGCGTACCGATTCGTCTAGCTTTTCCGGCAGCTGGATTTCGAGTGTGGCGCGCGTATTCCCATTATCACAAGCATTAGCGCAGCCTTCACTTGCAGGATCAGCCAAGTCCCAGTACTGAATTTGTTGGAGCTGACCTTCCCCCCAGGTCAGATAGCAACCGGGCGGAAGAGAACTGATTCCATCCACCAATGTGTTCGGGTCGTAAAGCGATCCAAAAGTCAAATAGTTGATAAGGCCGGCAGGATCGACAACGCGCCGTACAAGACCCGTTCCGAGCAGAGTTCGAACCTCGGAAGAAAACATAAAGTACCGATCGGAGATGTAGTAATACAGGGGTTTAAGTCCCATCGGATCGCGAGCGACGAATAAGGAATGACGCCGCACATCCCAGATCGCGAAAGCAAACATCCCGCGAAACTGGGCGAGGCACTTCTCTCCCCAGTGCGCGTAGGCTTTAAGGATCACTTCGGTGTCGGAAGCACTTCTAAACTCCAGCCCCGCCCGCTCCAACTCCGCGCGAACTTCGCGGAAGTTGTAGACCTCTCCGTTGTAGACAATCCAGTTGCCGGTGGCGGGATCGCTCATGGGCTGATGCCCGAGTGGAGATAAGTCGATAATTGCGAGGCGGCGATTTCCCAGACCGACTTCGATATTTTCTCCGGCGGAGTCCTGCAGAATGACCGTGCCGCTGTCATCGGGCCCACGATGGGCCAGAGACTGCGTCGCACGCTCCAACACTTCGCGAGGCACACGAGCGTTGCGGGCAATGATACCGAAGATTCCGCACATCCGATTCTCACTTTCTCAGGACTTTCAAATCATCTTACGCGAAAGGTACACCGTCTCATCACAACCTCATTGCAATTAAGACCGTGTCTAACTTTGTACCCCAAGGTCGCAGCAGAAATCCGGCTGAAATCAAAAGGCTTTATGGACTATAGAATGACTTGCATCCAAATGAATATCTTTGCCGGGAATACAGTATCCAGGGGCGGGATTGCGCGCGAGACCACGGACTCGGCAGGCGGAGGAAAGCGCATCCGTCTTTTGTCCATCAAGTTTTATTACTCCACGCCCTGACCTCACAATTATTTCTCAGCCAGGCGCGAGACTAATTGCAGCAACCGGTCGACGTGTTTGTCCCAGCTGAAATCTCGGGAGCGCAGCAGGCCCATTTCGCGCATAGCCGAGAACTGTTCCTTCGATTCGGCTATTCTGATGACCGTCTCAGCCAAATCCTCCGGAGAAAAGCGCGGAAAATACCGCGCAGCTTCGCCGCAGATCTCTCTATGGACCGCCAAATCCGATGCAATCACGGGAAGACCGCTGGCCATTGCCTCCACCAGAGGGTGAGCGAATGTCTCAGCATAGGCGGGAGTCACATAGCAATCGCACGCGCGATAAAGGTGATGCAGCGAGCCGTAAGGAATTGCAGCTAACTCGACAACCTCCTCACCCAACCGAAGTTGCTGCACCAACTCGCCTGCGGCGCTTGCGTTATAGTTCCCGGGATTGTCCTTGGAGTTTAGTTTGCACGTCAGGATCAGCCGAACCGTTCGAGGATACAGCTTCCTTTTCAAAATTTCTGTCGCGCGAATTAACGTTTCAAAATTGCGGTAGTAGTTATAGTGGCTGACGAAAAGCAGACGAAGTGACCCTTCGGTCCTGGCGAGTCGCACTTCTGCCTCTTGGGGGGGGAGCGCTTGATCGCGGAAGAAAAGTTCACGATCAAAACCGTGATGTATACATACGACATCCCTTCCTGCCCATTGCCGCAGTTCGGCAGCGAAGGTTTCGCTCGGAGCGACTGTGCAGTCCGCCGCCTGCACCGACCATCGAGCGAGCGCGCCCTTCAGTTCAGTATCAAGCCACAACCGGTAATCTCCCCGTTCGCGCAGATCACGCACGAAATCAGACGACATGTAGAGTGCGTTCCGGCTCAAAAGGACTTGCGGCACCGGCGAGCGGTAAAGAACAAAATTCCCTGTGGACAAAAGAACGTCGGCATCGGCGCGGCGAATTAGACTCGGCAAGTTTTGCTGCTCGTACCAGAATCGTCGTCCCGAGCCCGTCGGAGACTCTGCTCGTAAAACACTAACTTGAGCTGATTCTTTGATCTCGTCGCGCAATGTTCCACCCAGCAGAACTGTTGTGCGCACGTCGTCCCGGGCTGCCAGTCGTGGCAAGACGTTACGGATGTACGTAAGTCCTCCGCCGGCACTGGCCCCGAGAGCGTTAACAAAAAGGCGGATCATTTTTTGACAGCAAAACCATTTGCTCGGAGCATTTGCCGCAATCGCTTTCGTCGGCTACCCCACCAGAGGTCTACAAGGCCTGAGTAGAGAAAGCGATATTCCGAAGCGGAGTATTTCACCTCAATCTCTCTTCTCCACAAGAGGGCTGGGCTATCGCGTCGGCGGTCGATTGCGCCGGCGCAGGGAGAAAAGCAGAAACGATGGTGACGCTGTATTACTTCGCAGGCGTTCGCATCGACCGCATTCCATCCGAATGTCCAGGCGAATGCATCAACGGGTTTGTTCGTCCATGCGGTAAGCTTGCGTGCGCCGTCGCCAATCTCACGCTCCAATCTCTCCGGGGAGAGCGGTATAAGCCGTTCATGCGTGAGGGTGTGATTACCAATCGCATGCCCTCGAGCCGACAATTCTTCAATCTGTACAGGGCTCATGGGCTTCCAGTCCTCCCATTTTTCGTCGCCGGGCCGAGAGTTAGGATTAATTCTTGATCGATAAAAGGCGAGCGCATCGCTGGCGGAACATTCCGCAAAGGCCGGTACAATAAAAAAGACACCACGCCCTCCAAACGATTCAAGCAAAGGCGCCGCGACCGTGTAGTTGCTCTCCCTTCCATCATCAAAGGTAAACAGAACAAGAGGCTTTGAACCAGCATCTGGTTCGGGATTGCCCCACAACCCGGCGAACGATTCGAAGTTAGTAATCGTAAAATGGCGGGAGACCCATTCCAGTTGCTCGCGGAACTGCGACTCCAGAGCCTTGGGCGTTTCGTGAACGCCGATAACCAAAGCCTGCGGGCGGCGTCTGCTATTTTGGATTCTCAGGAATATCTCGTTTGCATGAGCCAGTGCGGCAGCCTGTATCAGCAGCGCCCGAACTTGGCTTCTGAGGTTCATTCCGTTCAAGAGGAACACTAGATCAGCCCGTCGCCATCGGCTGGAACGGGATACCAATCGCACGCCGGCAAGAGACTTGCCTTATCGAGAAACCATCCATTCGGCGCATCAAACGCGCGATGCTGAAAACCTAGTTCGCAAAACATCTTCTGCCTCTGTAGATCTTGGCTGCGCAGCACCACTGCTTCGACGGCCTTGCCGTAGCGGGCGATCAAGGCCCCGATCATGCGCAGCCATTCCTCAAGAGGAATCTCGGGGTAAACATCGAGCACGTTCAGCGTATTGATTTGGCCGCGATAGCCGCGAGTCCGCTGGTTGACCGCAACCAGAATTTCCCGGTCGGGTTTGCGGCTTCGAAAGGCGAACACGGCTGCCGTTGCATCGCTGCCAGAGAAATAGCGCCACCGAATGTACGATGGTTCGCGCAACGCAGTCAGCTTGGCCGAGTGAAAATGACATACCAGATCATTTACCTGTTCGGCGGATGTGAGAAGCTGCAGCGCTTCGGAATCCCTGCGATCGATCTTCAACCGCCGAAGCATGCCCGCGAGCCTGGAGATGGGACTTCCAGCCAAATGATGAAACATGGGATGCACATTTCGTCGATGCGCGAACTCCTCGACCACCGGCGGCCAGTGAAGAATGCCGAAGAGTTCGGCTTCTGAGTGTGGAATGGGACTCGCTCCCGCCGCCTTCCACAAAGCCGCAGCCTCCGCGTTGGCGGAGGTGCCAAACAAAGGCCACCGGCTTCCCAGCCGCGAATACTGGAGGAAGATTCGTCCGCCATGGCCGCGATGACGCGTGTCGACGTAGAACGAACTGGAGCCCATCATCAGAATGTTTTTGTTCTCCAATCGGAACGCCTGCGGGCTGCACAAGATGCACCCTACGAATTGGCCAGACGAACGAAGGCCGAAGCCGAGCGGGTGTTGTGGCTGGAGAGCCGGATTCTCAAGCAGGAACCAGTGAAGATGCGCCTCCACAGCCTCAACACTGCGACCGGACTGAGCGGCGATGAAGCTGGCCAAATCGGCGATGTCATCCTCTAGAATTGGCGCCAGTTCAGCGTGCGGCAATGTCGGCGGAGAGATTGCGCGAGCCGCGGTCATTGTCATTGCGCAGATTCCTTGTAAATCTTCCGCAAGCTCTGCGCCTGATGGGAAAGCGTGAGTTTATTAACGATAGTCCGCCGCGCTGCGGCACTGAGCTGGGTGCGAAGTTCGGCGCTTGTCAGTAAAATCTGCAACCCCTGCACCAGTTCTTCCAGGCCGTCGACTGGAATCAACCATCCGTTGCTGCCGTGATGAATGATTTCGTCGATGCCCTGGCCGTGACACGCGACCACCGGTTTTCCGCAGGCCATCGCTTCCAGATAAACGCATCCGAGCCCTTCATACCGGCTGGGCAAAACGAATAGCAAGCAGTTGCGCATAGCTTCCGCAACTTCAGCACGGCTTCGCCGTCCTAGAAAATGAACTTGATCGTTGATGCCTAGTTCTCTTGTCAGACCTTGAAAACGATTTCGATCTGCCCCTTCCCCGATAATGCGGCATTGCAAGCCCGGATGAGAATCCCTCAATCGACCAAAAGCCCTGAGTACAAGCTCGTGCCCTTTTCCTGCTAATAGAGTTCCGACCGTCAGAATCGTCGGCGTCTGGTCTGCGGTTATCGCTGGCGCAAATAACCGGGGGTCGGTTCCGTTGTAAACGACCTCAGCGGCAACCACTGCGCCCATTCCATCGATCAGCGATTGCCGGATCTTGTCGCTGATGCAGATCACCTTGCGCGCGTTCTTGTAGACGGTTATGGAAATATTCCGGCGCCACCGGGCAGCAATCCCATTCTGAAAGCAACTATTAAAGACGTCCAGACCATGAATGGTAACAACAAACGGAATCTTCAAACGCTGCGAAAGAAGTAATGCGGCATGCCCGCAGGGCAATGCGGCATGAGCATGGATCACATGAATCGGAAGTCGACGATGAAGCTGGCTGACCTCTCTAAAAAGACTTGCATTCAGAAATCGGCCCGCGCTGGACAGACCAAAGTTGCCTGGAAGCTGGGGATAGCGAACCCATTGCCCGGGAAATTCCTGACTTGACTCGCGGCTGGCGTGATAAATCGAGTCGACCGCGATCACTGAGGATGCAACGTCTTGAGCTTTGAGCTCTCGAAGAGTCTCCGCCACAAAGCAGCCTCTCACTTCGTCGCCGGAAGAGGGATAAAAAGGCGTGAGTGTCAGGACGTGCAACTTGGCTGGCATTTTCTTTCTGCCAGGTTGCAGGTGCAAGCTTGGGATGGCCGTGATGTTCGAACTATGTGCAGTCATTGGACTGCTTCGCGCGATCTACAATGAGTTCAGTAATGCCTTCGATGGTGACGAATCGCGGATCCTGCAAATCGCGATCGGAAAACTGCATGGCAAATTCCTGCTCTATCTCCGTGACAAATTCCACCACCTCCATCGAACTGAGCCATCCCTCCTCGAAATAGTCAGTTTCGCGAAGGGTGTCCGGCTGTTTTTCGAGGGCATGTTTTCCGATCTTCCCTCTGGTCACCAACCAATCGATCAGCCACTTATTAGTGGTTTCTCTCGACGCTGCCATTGCTTCACCTCTCAATGGCCACGCAGCGCGCCGGCGAACCGTCGCATCCTTTCAATTTGAGAGGCATCACAATGAGATCCACTTCTGTTCCAGCCAACGCTTTAAGATTTGCTACATATTCCACCAGCACTATTCCAGCACCTAAGAGCACTTTGTGGTTAGGAGAATCTTTTTGACTTCCTCGCGAATGGGCTGGGTTATCGGGAGAGGGCGTATCCATCGCGATCAGCCGCACACCTTTTTCAGCAAGCCACTGCGCCGCCGTTTCTGCGAGGAATGGATATTCGTTGTAGAACTTCATGTCGCCAAAATACTCGGTCCAACCAGTACGGAGAATCAATCGCGTTGGCGGATTGTCGCCCAATCTTTGCTTAAGGTCTGCGACGTCGATTTCGTGCAACGGCCCGCACCCAGTGAAATCGGCGATGGTGGCCGGGCCGATAAGCACATCCAAAAGAACCTCATCGATGGTCGCACCATTGGCAATGAAGTGACGTGGCGCATCGGCGTGCGTGCCAACGTGGGTTCCTAAAACAATCTTCCTGGTCTCGCGACCCTCGATTCCGTGCCGCCCGAGAATTGTGACTTCAACCACGGGATGCCAATGCGTGGGGAATGTCATCATACCTTCTTCGATGGGCAAGGAAAGATCGACAATTTTCATGCGTCTGCTTTTCTTAAATTCAAGCACAGCCCTTTCCGTTGCCCTGCCGTCAATGGGTTAAGCCGGCACCCTCGTTTCGTGTGTCCGCAATGCCAGGAGGGAACCCACTTGTAGCTTTTCCGCCACCAACTCGCGAATTCTGGCCTTTTGCACCTTGCCATTCGCAGTTCTGGGAAACTCGTCGATCGCCATGTAACGTGCGGGTTGCTGATGCTGGGCGAGATTGCGTTTCGCGTGTCCGAGGACCAAATCGAGCATCGACTCGAGTTCCACGCCGCGCTCAAGTTTCAAAACTGCGACGATATCCTCGCCATAAAGCTCGTGCGGAATACTCACTACGGCCACGTCTACGACGCCCTTAATGTGTATCAACTCTTCCTCGATTGCTGCCGGGCTAATATTCACGCCGCCACGAATGATGAGGTCCTTTTTGCGACCCGTAATAAAAAGTGAACCGCTGTCATCAAGGTGGCCCACGTCGCCGGTAGGAAACCAGACTGATGCATCCATTTCCATCAACCTGCCATCGACGTGCACATAACCAGCCATCAGATCAGGCGTAAGAATCTGCACTTCCCCTTCGACGCCAGGGTCAACAGGTTTTCCATCATCGTTGACGACACACAGAGCAACTCCTGGCAGCATTTCCCCAACATAGCCGTTTCCTTCGACGACGTCCCGAGTACGGGCGGTGACAAATAAAGTCTCCGAGAGGCCGTAATTCTCAATCAGCCGTACCCCGTATCTGGATTCAAACTCACGCTTTACTTTCAGCGGAAGCGGAGCGAAACCGACAAATGTATGCCGCACCGAGCTACGGCAAAACTCTTCGCCAGTGCGGCCGCGATCCATTCTCAGCAGGATCGACAACACGGTCGGCGCCAGCCAAAGTGTATTGACATGGTTGTTCCTGGCCTTCTCCCAGAAATGCAGGCTCGATCGCGCATCGAACACGTGATCCACTACAACGCTGGCCCCACACAAGAACGGTAAGACAAGGAGGTTGTAGAAACCGCCCATGTAAGCCATCGAAAGTGTGAGGTAAAAGCGCGTATCCTTGTCGATCTGTTGTGCCGTTGCAAATGCATTGGCGTTTCGCAGCATGCTTCCCAGATTATGGGCTAATCCCTTGGGCTTTGCTGATGTGCCCGAGGTGTACATGATCGCGACCAGATCTTCGGCATCCGCGGTTTCGAGCAGCACAAAATCACCAGTCTCGCTGAGCGCGTCGATTCTGATCAGGCCGGAGTCCTTCGATTCTTTGATCACGTCCCGTGCGGTTGCCAAGCGGAGAACATTCGGTTCAAAATTCGTAATCGCTCCCACGCAAGATACGCTTGCGACGATGCGCTTGGGCTTGCAGTTCGTAAGAATGAATTGAACATCAGTTTTGCTCAGCGCAGGATTGATGGGAACGATAACTGCGCCAAGATAGATACAAGCGAAATAGAGCACGGCCAGTTCGCAGCAGTTGGGAACCATCACTCCAACTCGGTCACCTTTACGTACGCCTCGTCGGCGGAGTTCCGCAGCCAAGGCGCAGGCTTGCCGGTGAAAGTCGCCGTAGGTAATTTCACGGCTCGTGATGGCATCGACCAGGAAGATGTTCGGCCGGCGGCGCGTCACGATGTCCAAAAACGCTTCACGGATGTTCGTCTCGTCAATGTTCATTTTGCTAATATTCATTGCATCGCCACGGCGCTGGGTTGAGCCGACTTCATTAAATTTGAAATGGCTACCCAACGATCCATCTGTCCGCGATAGGCCTGGTTGGGATCAATACGCAAAATTTCACGTCCCTGCATATCGATTTCAAAACGGGGGAAGTGGCCAGCGGTGATTACAACACTTGCAGGCGTGAGAAGTTGATCGATCAGTATGGAGTCGGCAGAGTTTGGCGGACAGAGAAGCAGCGCGACGCCAATCCCCAGATCGAAATGCATCCGGTCGGAGAAATCCGCCATCTGCCAACAATTTTCCGGCGCTTCCGCCGGCAAATTGCCGTGCACGACTACATTGTTGAAAGTGTCGCAACAATACCGCAGCAGAGCGCTTTGCGGATTTCCGTGAATCATCATGCAGAAATCGCCATAGCGCTGGGCGGTAGTCATGACTATATCTTCCATGTAGGCGGCGAACAGCCGCTTGCTGCGCACCGGCATGATTCTCTCCGTACCCACAATTTCTGCGAGCGATTCCGGCCATTCTGCAGCCCACGAGCCTCCGTCCTTGTCGTTAAGAAACAAGGGGACGCTATTGGCGGTCATGCGCAAGATTTGTTCGAGCATTTCAAACGAACCGAACACCACTCTCCCGAGTACCATGGTGCCCTCGGCGAGCAACAGATCCGCCAAGATCAAATCTGGAGAGTCGGATTCGGAAGCGACGAGTTCGAGCACCGGCCGGGCGCGGCGCTTCGCACAGGTGACAATCATTCCATCGACTAGCGACTGCACGGCTGCCAGCGAACTGCTGATGCTGTGGGCAGAAATGCCGGGCACGGTGAATGATGTCAGCAATTCGCGCCTTTTTGTTCCAGTCGCTTTCGGCAGATTCCTGGCCACGCGGTTCAGATTGCCGTCATCGAGGTTGACGGGGTCGAGTTTGCCCATGGCCACAACCAGCCTGCGTAGCTCAACACCGTGCGTCCGGGCAGCTGCAGCGACCTTTGGAAGGAATGCGGAATGAAACTGGCTGCATCCCATCGCCACCGACATCATGTCGTAAAGCTGCATCCGCGACATGAGCGGGCCCATGAATTCTTCGGCAGCATCCATGACATCGAACAAATCGACGCCGGTTTCGATGCCAAGATTTTTGAAGACAGCTACCGCGATTTCCGTGGGAACATTGCCGGCGCTTCGTCCCAATCCATAGAGCGTGGCATCGATGAAACTCGCTCCGCAACGAACGGCCTCGACGCTATTGGCAACCGCGAATTGCAGATTACTGTGGCCGTGGAAGCCCAGCTGGCACGAGCAACGATCGCGCGCCGCACTCACATACTTGCGTACGTCTTCGGGAAACATGCTGCCGGCAGAGTCGACGCAATAGACAATTTCCGCTCCAGCTGCAGCGCCTTCTCTTGCTTTTTCACCAAAAGATTCGGCCGAAATCCCGTAGGTCTTCATGAAGTTGAGACAGGGCTTGAGCCCCAATTCTTTGGCCAACTCCAGATAAGGATAGGACTCTTCGATCTCTGTGGCGTTGGAACCGATGCGGACAAAGTCCAGGCCGGCTGCGCGAGCGGATCTTAGCTGGTCGGCGGTTCCAATTCCTGGGATGAAGAAGCATCCGATTTGGGCATCAGGCGCAGCTAGTTTGGCCACCTCGATGAGTCGCTCGTCCGTAGCCGGCATTGCACCTTTGCCGGCTTGGGCGGCCCCCAATCCTACGCCGTGACCCACTTCAATCCAACGAAAACCAAGCTTTCCCAGGACACTCGCCAGAATCGCAGTGTCGCTTTCAGTGAACTTAAAGTCGACGGCGTAGCTTCCATCGCGCAGCGTACATTCGAGAATCTCGACCCGTTTGCCGCTCGAACGCTTTTGAGACGTCAACTTATCCTTCCTCCGAAACTTTAACGGATCCGCCGCGATCACTTGTCTGCGAAGATGCAGTTGCTCGATACCGCCATAATACGTGGACTCGGCTGAAACAAAATGGTCGAACTCCTCGGCTCACGAACGGGAACCAAATCTATCAACACAAAAGCTGCCACCCAGAAAAACACGCAGAGGTAAGACCCTACGGCAAACAGCCAGTCTTCAAAAAAGGCATGTACCAGCCCGGCGCTCGCGACCAGTGCGAACGGAATGCAATAGTGAAACGGACTCCCAGTTTTTCTCATCCATCGGTAGACGTGAGCCAGTGTCCGAAGCAGCATGAGAAGCAAAACTAGAAACGGCACGGCACCGAGAATTCCCGAATACTCCGCCAACGCCAAATAGCTGTTGCCGTGCTCCCGATTCGTTCCCTCCTTCGTATACACGGAGGACGATGCAGAATCGGGCCGAAGATCCCCCAGGTCACTCGTGCCAAAACCACTGCCGAACCATGGGTGACGTTTGACGACAGAAAGAGTCTCGCTCCACGGGGAAACACGAGACGCGAACACACCATGAACTGTGCCTCGCTCCTTATAAAGAACCTTTCCTGTAACTGATGAAGCCAGTTCATTCAGGTGAGAGGGATCGACGACCGCCATGACAGTCACGAGGAAAACACACACGAATGCGCATTGTAGGAGCCTCCGCTGCTGACGCATCGCTATCGCAAACAAGAGGATGACCGTCGCCGCACCGAGGATCGAGGCGCGGGAGTTGGAGATATAGAGAAGCCCTCCGCACAGGAGCAAGGCGAAAAAACGACGCTGCCTAAGCCCCCGAGTTTCAGCCGTCGCCGCTGCCCAGAGCAAGATGGGAACGGCCACCACGCCAACGACAGCCCCCAGAGCGTTGGGGTTGCCGAAGACGCTGAAATGCAAGGCGATATAGCACACTGCAGACAAATAAACCAATACTTCACTGGCGAGTACCAGGCTCGTCACAAACTTTTTCTCGCGTCCCGCAATCGCGATGCGCGCTCCTGACGACGCGTACAGAAACAGGAGAAACAGACTTAATACTTTAAGCAAAGCGGGTTTCGGCTTGTCGGAAACCATGGCTGTGACAATCGCCGATGCCACGCAAAACAAAGCCACGAGGTGAAACGATCCAAAGTGTCGCGTGTGTGGACGCTTTTTGATCCAGATCAGAAAGCCGCCTAACGCGCCTATCGCCAGGAACAGCCAGCGTAGTGACATCGCAGTACCATGAAAAGGAAGCGCAGATCCTGCCCAAAGAAAGGTTCCAATCAATAAAGGAAAGAACGCGGTCTCAAAATGACTGAGGCCGAAAAACGCGATCTGCAATGCAAGAATCGCACCGAGGATAGTGGTATTAGCGAATAAGCCGGGCCGGTGCTCTGCCAAAGCAAACAGCAAGAGAATTGCCGTTATTCCTGCAAGGAGGAAGATTAACTGAGTCCGGCCCTTCATCAACCCTCGCATAGAGACTCCACCGCATTCACCAGACCTTCCGCCCACGCTTCGGGAGAGTAGGCCTCGATTCTCTCGCGGCTTCTGGAACCCATTTCCGTACGCAGAACGCAATCACTTGCCAAGCGTGTCATGGCAGAGGCAAGTGCTGCACGGTCGTTGGGTGCGACGACAAATCCATTCCAGCCATCTTGCACAAGCTCGGCGACGCATCCCGCGACCCCGGTAACGACCACCGGAAGACCGCACGACATGGCCTCATTCACAACCAGGCCCCATGGGTCGCTATGAGTTGGAAAAATCAACGCGTCTGCAAGAGCGTAGAAATCGGACAGCCCCTCTCGTTGTATAAACCCCGGGAACTGGATAGTTCCGGGTGCAATTCGCGCTGCTCGCTCCATTAACGCGGGCCGATCCGCACCGTCTCCGACAAATACTAAACCAACTTTGTCACGAATCTCAGTGTCTAACTGGGCATATGTTTCCAGAAGTTCGAATATTCCCTTGGCTTTCACCAGTCGGCCGACAAAGAGAAAGTAACGCGAGGGCAGCGAGCGTCGAGCACGCACTTCGAACTGGTTGCGACGAGCCTGCTTCGCTGGTTTAGAAAATAGCGCGCCGTCGACTGCGTTTGGAGCGGTGAAGATGAGTTGATCGGATACTCCAAAATCCTTCAGATAATTTAACGATGATCTGCCTGGAACAACGAAAGAACGGCAGAGACGCAAGAATTGCGCCTTCAGGAATTCGACGGGACGATGACCGTGTCGTTTATCCAAGGCTGTGCTTTCCGACCAAAGCAGCAAAGGAACGTGATGAAATCTCGCCCAGTAAGCGGCCTGCCAGGAGGTCAGATAGTTATATCCACCACATAAGACCGCGTCCGGCCGGAGCTTATTCAGGGTTGAAAGAACGCCGCGGTTAAGCAAAACATTGTATTTGCCGAATCGCCGCCGCCACGACGGAAGCACGTCGTACTGAAACTCGATCTCATCCGTATACACGCGCCACTGGCGGATGGTGGGATCGTTTTCGGAGAGAAAAACAACATGCAGATCCAATTCTCGCCTCTGTGACAAGGCGTTGAAAACAGGAATGCGGTAAGGCGCAATGATCTCAGTAACGATCACCAGTTTAGGGATCAAGCAACCGACTCCGATGCCAGATCATTTCCTTGCGTTCGCGCCAGACGCGTGAAGATCGTCTCCCACTGACGCGTGATCGCGTCCCAACTGAAGCGAGCCACGTGAGAACGCCCCGCCTCTCCCAGCGTGCGGCGCAAATCAGGCTTGATAAGCAATTGGCCTAAACGTTCCATGATCTCGTCGTCTGATGCTGTCAGGAAGCCTGTTCTTCCGTCAATTACGGACTCTGGTTCATAATCCTTGCGAGCAATCACTGGTAACCCACTCGCTGCCGCCTCCATCAATACTCGCGGCGATCCTTCCCATCGGGAAGGAAACATAAAAATATCTGCGCTCCAATACTCCTCGCGGACTTCAGTCCGTCCGAGTGTGCCGCGCATCGCAACGTTCGCCAGTCCCTGCGCTTGCTCGCGTAGCTCCTTGGCCATTACGCCATCTCCGACAACAACAAAATCGGCCTGGGGGTAGCGTTGCGCCGCGTCCAGAACAAGTTGTGGCCCCTTGAAACCACGAAGCGCTCCTACGAAAAGCACGCGGGGTCTCGGATTGGGCAACCGCTCGCAATTGCGCCTAAAGAAATCAGTATCAACACCCGTCGGTACCACTTCGCTTGGAAGGCCATAATTGACTTCCAGACTGCGTTTGACGAATGCAGAGTTGCTGAAAAGATAGTCACAACGAAAGACAGTCTCTTCGACGAGCCGCCTCGTTTGCGGAGTAATCGTGTCATCCCGCCAGTCGGTTTGCGATTCGATTGTACCCAGGATCAGACTGCGGCTTGTGGTAAGAGATCGCAATTTCAGATACCACCGGCTGGCGGGCGATGCCTTCAGGTAGAAGAGAATGTCCTGCTTACCGAATAGGAATTGTGCCAGCAATGGAATCGTTTGCATCCGATTCGGAAGTCGGATTAACCGCGTATTTGGCCGGCTGGTGATCTGCTGGGCGGGAGATCCTCTTACGAACATCGTCACGGAAAAGCGGTCGGAATTCAACCGGCTGACGATCTCGCGCGCGTTTATCATTTGCGCGTTCGTCAAGCCTTCGTCCGCGAAAGAGTCGATCAGGATGTGGACCGGCTTCATAACGCAGAATTCGCAGTTGCCAAAGCCCTTACAGTATTGAGATCGACATCGCGCAAGATCGCTCGCAGGTAGGCTTTCGAAGGTTGTCGGGCACAGGCCCTTCGCAAATGTTCGAGCGCACTTTGAAGCAAGCGACGCCGCTCCGGCTTTTCCGCGGCGCTCGACAAAGGTGCGCGCTCCCCCGGATCAACCTCAAGATCAAACAGATGTTGAGCCCCGGTATCGAAGTTCGACAGCAGTTTGTATCGCGCTTCGCGGACTGCGAGCAGTCGCGCTCCGCGCCGCTTCTCTAGATTAAAAGGATTGGTGCATCCTGCAATACACTCAGAAATTGCCGGCTCACTCCACGAACTTCCTTCTTGAACATGTTTCCAGTGACTTTGTCCCTGGAATTCCGACGGGATCGGCAATTCGGCCGCTGCAAGCAAAGTTGGCGCCAGATGCAACAGGCTGAATGGGTTACTGGAAACCGGTTTTTTCTTGGCACCCGGCACGCGAAGAAGCAGCGGTACGTGAATCAATTGTTCGACCAGGGACGGTGCATGATAGCGGCAATCGTGTTCGAGGAATTCTTCTCCGTGATCTGCTGTAAGAGCAAAGATGCAGTTCTCCCAAATCTTGAATTGACGGAGGAACTCGACCAACCGCGCAAGCTGCGCATCCACCCAGCGAATCCCCGAGTCGTACATGGTGACGATTTCCTCGCGGCGACGGCGAAGACGTTTGCTCGCGATATCAAAACGGTTCCAGTAGGCGTTGAGATATCGCGCCCGAGAAGGGGTCAACGAATTCTCGCCAAAAAGTTCGAGACCTTTTTCAGTGGGGTAGTACGGTGAATGCGGATCCATGAAGTGAAGCCACAGGAAAAAAGGATTTTTTCCAATAGAGGCTAGCCAACTACGAGCGCTGTCGACGATTACATCTGCGGCCGGGAAGCGGCGGAGCATATCAAGCGACCTCGCGGCTGGGGCTCGCCGCTGGCAGTATTGAAAGTACAGTTCGTCGTAGGCGGCAGCCATCCCCGGACCTTTATGAGTGACCTTTTCCAAAACGTGGTTCAAAGCTCCAGCCCAGCCAGTGCGTTCTTGCGCGTCTGCTCCATCAGGGATGGAGTGCGGAACGAGGTCATCCAGAAAATCGCGAAATGTATCAAAGCCAAAATCGTAACCGAAGCGCGCAGACAGATAGGGATTGCCAGCACCGAAAAAAGCCGTCGCATATTCATTTTCTTTCAATACTGAAGCGAGGCTCGTTTCTCCAGAAGCAAGTCCCAGCACTTCCCGCCCCATTGCCAGCGGATAACGCGACGCCATAATCGCCGGGAATGAGTAGTAGGTGGGAACGCCCGCCACAATGGCCGTAGGGAAGACAAAGCATTCGCTGGCAAGACCATCGAGAAACGGAGTGGTTCGGCGGCGATACCCCAAGAAACTACAATGATCAGCTCGCAGGCAGTCCACGGTAACGAGGATCACGGATTTCCGGGGGGCCATTTACGCGCTCCGCCCCGCAGCAAATGCGGCGGTGTTAAATTTTCGTTTCATCACGGGCACTCGCACTGCCGATTGGGCCGAGTGTAGAGTCCCGCTATCAACCAAGTCGTATAGGTCCTCGTCGCTAACGTATAAGAGATCGGGGTGCAGCGCTTCCAACGCTGTCAGAAATTCGTCGAGTAATGCGAGCGTCCGGCTGCGAAAGTCCTTGATGGTCGAGTGGAAGTTGATGGAATGAACCGAAACGATTGCGGGGCAACCACGCGAAAAACAATCTTCGGCCGCTTGCACGCAAGCTGCCATAGAAAAATTCGGCGCAATCGCGGGCTCGAAATCCATCGAACGGTACAGATGCAAAATGCCGTTTAAGTCAAAGTGCGGCGGGAGTGCGCTCCCCGGGCCGTTCTGCGCAACGCGAACACCATTCTTCGCCCATGCTTTGTGCGTATCGTCATTTGCGCGATAACCGGGAGCGCAAGCTGATATCGGAGCTTTTGAGAAGAATTCCGTAAAGCCCTCGACTGTGGAATCAATCAGACTCTCTTGACTCGCGGAGTTCAAGAAGGCTCCTTCTCGGCTTTGTTCAGAGTCCCAATATTCAAATCCAATCCAGGGCATCCGCCAGTGGATGTATGGAACTCCCGCGTTCCATAAGAGTCGCAGAAGAACGCCTCGCTCTTCTGGGTCGTTCAAGTGTCGTTCCGCCGCCCGCCGACAGAAGTGCGTCATGCCGTGCAGTGCCGGCGACAATATGCCGGCGGAAATCCCCTCCCGGTAAGCTTCGAAGAGTCCGGGACGATTCCAGCCGTCGGGAAGGCCTTCAGTCAAGCGGCAGAAATATATCTGGCGAAAATTGTTCGCGATCACTTTCGGAAAATCGACATTTGCTACCACGAAGTTCATGCCGAGGCAGGCGGGCCGTCCGATTGAATCGCGATGGCCACTCAGCATCGCCACGATTGCAGCAACGTCGTCAACCGTTTCGAGGCTGTAGTAATCATAGTTACACTCGCCGAGCTTGATCCCCTGACTCCGTAATTCTTCCCAACCTTCATGATCCCTTATGCCAACTCTTCCCCAGTCATCGCTCTGCAACACGACCAGCGGCCGGCCGAAGGTGAAGCCCTCGACCGGCAGAAGAGAACGCCCGCGCCGCCACGCTTTCCGCAAGATGCCGCGTACGGAGCGCTCATCACTATACGGGTTCAAGTCAGTCCTCATTTCACGGCCAGGACACTGTAGTTCACAACAAACTGTTCGTTCCGACTGCCGGACAAGTTGTCCAGTAACGCTCCAGTCAGGTTGAAAAGAGGACAAAGGCTGCGCCGATATATAAACCGCGTCGCAGGGTAACGCATAAAGACGTCACAGCAACTATTCACGGTTCGAAAAAATCCTGCCACGCTGCCGCCTTCGGCCGTGACTTCCACTCGATTGAAACCAGCTAGCAGGCGGCGCAAACCCTGAGGTAAAAAACGCCAGCACTCCTCCTCGGTATCGGTCGGGCAGGCGCTCGGAACGCTCAGAAGCAAGGCCCCGCCCGGTTTCAGCACGCGGCGGATCTCATCGATAACTAACGATGGCTCGGCAATGTATTGGAGCATCTGGGTACAAATTGCAAGGTCGAATTGAGAATCGCGCAGAGGAAGTTGTTCACCGCGAGCCACAATGCTTACGAGCGGCGTGGACCTTAGATCCACGGCAACATATCGATGAACCTGCTGCGCGATTAACGGACGATATGGTTGAATTCTGCCGCCAACATCAAGCACTTCAAGAGGATTTGATGAAACCTGAGCCAGCCAACGATCGAAAATTTTGCGCCGCTCTTTCAGAACCAGCCAGTTCGGATTAGTGAGCCGGGGAGAAACACGTTCTCTGCCCTCCTCGATCACCTCATGCAAAGTCGGAGGCATATCCATTCCTTGACCGGTCGGCACGTATTTCCGAATAGCCTGTGCCATTCAGATATATCCCAAATCTCTCAGCCTCTCCTCGACCACTCTCTGATCAGCCCGATCTATATCGATGGTGTCCCGCCGAAGCAATTCCTGCAGCAAGAAGATCAGGAGATCGTCCAGGGCTCTGAACTCGCTGCCAAACCTCTGTTCTGCAGCAACGCACAAATCTTCGGGAAGTCGAATTTCACGCGATTCGCTCATGGTTGAAGAAGCAGCCTCATGGTCTGAATGTTGCTTGCACTCGGGTCCAAATCGCGTTCGTAATCAAGCGATCGTCGGCATCCAACCCGGAAGCGAACGTCACAACAGAAAACGCCCCATAAGCCAGCAGCAAAGCCACCACGATTCGCAGCCAATCAGATCGAATCGCTGCTGAAGACTTGCCGACGAGTAACATGACCAAAAGGGTGCTGCCAATTGAAGGCAGCAACTTCAGATAGCTGCGATTATACGGAGTGAGCTTCATTGCTTTGCGCACTTCTAAGAGATTCCATGCATTCGTACCTGCATTGGTAATAGCTGCTGCCATGGCTGCGCCGAGCGCCCCCCAAAGGGGGACCAGTTTTACACACAGGACTACCATGAGTACGGCCATCACGGCCTGCACACGAATCAGGCGCCGCTGGTTGCCCGACATCAGCAGAAGATAGCCCACCGATCCGACAGCGCAGTTGACCAGCTGGCCGCAGGTGCCGATGACCAAGAGAGGCCATCCAGCCTCGAAATCGTGGCCGAAGATACGCATGATGGGGCGCGCGTAAACGATCATCACCATCGCCAGCGGCAATGTGAGGCCCAGCATCCACTTGGTGAGAGTCTGGAACAAGCGCCCCAGCAAAGCGAGATCGCCACGAGTGTGTATGTCGGCGATTACCGGAGCAAAGATCTGATTCACCGACTGCAGAATGATGGGCTCGTATGCAACCAGAGCGGCGGCGACCGCATAAATTCCGACATCATGAGCTCCGCGATAAAAACCCAGGGCCACGCGATCTGACTGCACCACAAAAAATTCCATCGAGCCGACCCCAAACATCGCAAGGGAGAACGACCAGACTTCCGGTTCGATCCAAAGCTTTTTCAAGTTCAGCGACCGGGTCGCCACCGGAGAGAGGCGCCACACCAGGGAAAGCAGAAGGATAATCACGAGAGCTGCGCTCACAATCTGCGCCACGAGGTATCCCCACAGGCCCGTTCCCAGAGTAAGCAGTACCACGGTCAACACCATCGTGACCGGGCTGGCTACAAACTTCGTGAGCATAGTGCGGCGACCAACTTCTTTGTAGCCCGCCAGAACTTTTCCGAAGAAGGCGCTGAGAGCGCTCGCAATCATGATCAGCGCGAAAAGGGGAAGGTACCGCACGAGTCTCGGGGAATGATAGAAATTCGTCGCGATCCAGGGACCGAGTTTGAGCAAGAGGGCCGCAAAAATCAGATTGGTCGCCATCAGTATCCAGGTGCCATTCCACAGCAGTGCCCGCAGCGCTTCGACTTTCCTGGATGCTGTGTACAGGGCCACGAAACGCATTGCTGAATCCGGCAGACCCAGCACGTTGATCATGCCAAGGAAGCCGATGATGGTCATGCCCAAGGCATACATACCGAGAGCTTCAGCTCCCAACGCACGAGCAAGGTAGATCTTGAAAACGTAACCTAATACCGCTGTAAAAATTGTTCCAGCGAATACGATTCCAGATTGCCGGGAGATCCGTCCCATCTCCGTCTGGAAATTCAGTCTCTCCAGTCCGGCTGGTGGATCTGTTTTGTCGAGACAAACGTCGGCGATCGTGTGCACCGGATTTATTGCTTCGGCCTGCAGTTCAGTTAGCAAACAAGGCTCTCGCTTTTTCTTGGTTCATTCCAATTTGGTTCGTTCCAATGCGTCCACCAGCTCAGTTCTTATTGCGGATGACCTGAGTTCCGTTTGTCGTCCGCCGCCGCACTGCTTTTGGCAGAAGCAAACGTCGAACTGCTGACTCGATCTTCGGAGATTTTTTCAGAACGCTGGCTGCACGATATCTCACGACTTCTCGCAGATGACGCCGCCAGGATCTCGTCACGGTCACGTACAGTGTCTGCCGCGTGCTGTTCCCAAAACGCTCCTTATAACCTTCCGCACCCAGCCCCAAATCAACGACTTTCATCTCGTCGATGTCACAGGCGTCCATGATGATCCGCGAGAGCAAACAGTGGCCTGGGGAATTTTCTTCCTGACGACTGTCAAACGTTGGCTGATACCAAAACCAACTACCGTGGAATCGAAACCCGTAGTTCCAGGCAACCGGCCGGTCCCCAACCATTAACATGCTCAACGTAACGACTCCGGTTCCGGAGAATCTTCTAGTAAGCTCCTCCAGAAAGCGCCGACGTTCGGGCGTAGATAGGCTGCTGGTGCGATGTGCTGCCTGGAAGCGCGCCACATGGGCGTGGGCGAAAGCCTGCAATTCTGTTTGTATCTCCTCCTGCGATCGCAGATGGACAAATCTCACCGGCCCTTCGCGCTCCATTGCTCTTAGGAAGCGCCGAAGTTTTTTCTTGCTTGACAACGCATTTTTCAGTTCTTGCCGTTGTTCTCCAAATCCCAACTCTACCTGAGCGCACAAGTACGCCGGACGGATGTAGAGGTGCAAATCGTGATTCCGCGCTGCAATCTGAAGTGCGGAAGACGTTGCTGAATTGGCCGGCAGGTTTGCGAGCGCGATGAAGCTTGCCTTCGTCTGTGTTTTTGCGAGTTCCGCAACAACTGCGTCGACGAACAAGGATCGCTGTTGCGTCAGACTCAGAAACTCGCAGTAATCCGCAGTGGTGGCGGCGAGGAAGCTTATAGTTTTCTCCGCTGGATCAGTTGCCAGCGATGCTACTCCGATCAGGCTTTCACCCTCATAGCCCAAGAACAGCAACGGCTTCAGCGAAGCTCGATAAGCAGACTGCACCGCCAGTGCCCACTCGCTGGTGTAAAACACTTCCGGCCGTTCCATCTGCAGCACCAAATCGTTCCACTGCCGGCATAGCTTAGGATCTTCGGAAATTTCTCTATGCACAACAATGCGCAGGCCCAATCCTCGCGCTTCGGGCTTCGAAAACACATGGTCGTTGACCGACGAAACGCTACAGGCGCTCAATTGGAGTTTCCTCCGGGCAGACACGCCCGCAATGCGCCGTGGAAGCCCGAAACATGCGCTTCGAATTCGGGCAGATTCATCTGCGACGTCACGTGTACACGCGGTATTGCAAATCTGGGCAATTCAGCCCCAAAACCCCCTCCGACATTCATGAAGGCACACTGGAAGCCCGCCTGTGCGGCCATCTGCCATTCTCTGTCGGTAACAGATGCCGGATCCCCGAAGGGGTAGGCCAGGGCCCAAACTTGTTTTCCCAAAGCATTTTCCAGAGCGCTGCGGCTTTCTGAAATTTCCTTCCACGCCAACTCAGAACTCTGCTCTGAGAGTACGGGATGGTCCAGAGTGTGCGAACCAATGCACATCCCGTGATCCACAAGTTGTCGCAATTCGTGCAGGTTAAGGAGGCAGAAGCGCCTGCGCAGTGCTTCACTGTTTGCAAATTCCGTGTCTCGTGACTGGTCCAATCCGAACTGAATGCGCGCCGCCTCAAGAAAGGCGACTCGTTCAATCGGATCGAATTGGGATAACTGTCTCAACAGTTTCCCCCACATCGTTCTTCTTGGCGTCGTCTTATTGAGCTCGATGGTGATTCCAAGCTTCGCAAAACTGAACGTACCCTGCGGTGCGGCTATCAGCGCCAGGTAAAGATCTTCGTACCACAACCGCTGAGACTTCTGCGCGGTCGAAGCAGCCAGCACGAAGAACAGACAGGAAAGATTTTCCTCGCGCAGAACCGGCACCATGTCGGTGAGAGCATTCAACAGACCGTCATCGCAAGTCAGCAACACCGATCGCTGGGGCAACTCTCGACCGTTTGCAACCCAATCCAGAACCTGCTCGGGAGATACAACGTGGTAGCGCGATTTAAGCAGACGAAGCTGGCGGCGAAACTGTTCGGCACTCAACAGCCCGCCATCCTGGTTTGCGTCGGTGACCTCGTATCCGTCAGGCAAGACTCCATGGTAGGTAACCACGCACAGGTCTCCACCATTCGCTCTGCCCCGCAGATAGCCCGTTCTCGACAAGCACGGATATACGACTCGCTTCAAAACAGGACTAACCAGCCTCATGGACGGATCACCAGATCCCAACTCAGGGGAGTACCGCGTTCCGCATCGCGCGTCGCCCGCTTGCCCAACACTTCGTTCAAATGTCGCGGGTGCAGCCCTTGCCCCGGACGGATCGATCGAACATTCTCGGCCGTAAACGTTCCTCCCTGCTTTACGTCCTTCACCACGAACAGGGAGCGACGAAATGCTTTGCTGGCTTCTTCCTTGCCGCTCGCGCCGAAGTGCACTGCGCCCAAAGCTTTCTCCGCGGTACGGACCGCATCGACCATAACCTTAAACTCCTGGGGCTCCAGCGAGAATGCTCTATCCGGCCCCGGCGTCGAGCGCGACAAAGTCAGATGCTTTTCGATAATGCTAGCACCCAACGCGACCGCTACCACCGGCGCCGCAATTCCGATCGTATGGTCGGACAAACCTGCGGGCACTCCAAAGCGTTTCGCCATCTCCGGAATCGTCCGCAAATTCATTTCCTCTGGAGGCGCCGGATACGCGCTGGTGCATTTCAACAATGCAATCTGCGTCGCACCGGCCTCGCGAGCTTTGCATAGAGCCTCATTGATTTCCTCAACTGTGGCCATCCCCGTGGACATGACCAACGGCTTGCCGGTGCGTGCCATTCGCTGGATGAGAGGAATATCTACTAACTCGAAGGAAGCCACCTTGTGCGCAGGCACTCCCATCTCCTCGAGGAACTCCACCGCAGTTGAATCAAAGGCAGCCGAAAAAAGATCCATTCCCAAATCTTCGGCGGCCTTCTTGAGCCTCGGCTGCCATTCCCAGGGCGTGTATGCTTCGGCGTAAAGATCGTGAAGATTGCGACCGTCCCAAATCGTTCCGCCGCCGATGCGGAAGGGCTCGCGATCGCTGGCAAGGGTGATGGTGTCGGGCGTGTAAGTTTGCAACTTGACGGCGTCGGCACCGGAATCCTTCGCTGCACGAACAATCTTAAGGGCGGTATCGAAACTCTGTGCATGATTGGCGGACATCTCGGCCACGATGTAGACGGGATTATTCGGCCCGATCTCTCGCTCTCCGATTCGCATCGTCCCAATCGTCATCGCGTCACCGTCATTGCGTCATCCCCACGGTTGAGGCTAGAGCGACCTGGTCGGGCGTGAACGGGAGACGACGGCCGCTGCGGATGATTTCCATCGAACGATCACCTTCGTTGAAGACAAGATCCAACGCAGATGCATAGGGACAGAATGGTTGGAACATCTGCCTGTATTGCGGATGCTCGTAGTTTTGAAACGCTACCTGAATTCCGGCCTCGGAGAATCGATCCAGGTCTTGCAGCAGGTAGCCGGCGGAGCCCAAGGGGGACAGGTAGAAATCAGCCTCCAGTCGCCGACAAAGATTCACCAGAAGTTCGCATCTCTTACCTTTTTCATCCAAGTCAGACGAACAGATTAGTTTCGGACCGATGCCCAGCACCCGGAAAAACCATTCGATGAGACCAAGATTCAAATTCACCAGAGGTGGGTACTCACCGTGAGTTGAAAGCGCTTCGAGCAGTTGCGGAAAGTAGAGATCAAAGTAAGGAGCGCGCCGATAATTGTGCTCGATAACGCGCAAGTGCTTCTCCCAAAAGCGGGGCTGGCAAATTTTCACATCCTGAATGCGTTGGCCCACACTACGCTGAAAGGTTACAGGGACCGTCAACCACTCCAAACCGTGGGGAGTCTTGATACGATTGCGCTGCTGCCACGATCGCTTCTCGAACTGGACACTGTCGAGCACAACCACACAATCCACCTGATCCATCAGGTCGAAATACCCTATCCAGGGCAAATACGTCGGCTGCGTAATTACGACTCTCACGATGCGCCATCCCTCAACACGAAACGCTCACTCGCCTTGCGGAACCCCATCGATTTCCATAGGCCTCGGGCCTTGGCATTGCCTTCGACCACTTCAAGTTCGATCTTTGAAGGACCCAACTCCCACAGTTCTTTGATAGCTTGCGCCGCACACGCCCGGGCGATTCCTCGTCCGCGAAACGCCGGAGTCACATACAATTCGTAGACCCTTCCACTATTGCGAGGTAGGAAACGGTGCTTCTCGATACCGAAGAGAATGAAGCCTGCACGTTCTCCGTCGCTCACAATCCACCGAAGAAATATATTTGTAGCAGCTTGGATCGTCTCAAAATAGTGTTGTTCCCAATCCCTGTGAGGAGTGAAAGATTCGTTTAGCTCGGAGAAATACTGGACCGCCATCGAGCGGAACTGATCCCGTTCTGATTGGGTAATGGGAACCATACCTATAGAACTCACCCGTGCCCCCTGAGGTGATGAAGCACCCGCTCCGCGCCCCCGCCATCAATTATCTGCCGACCGATCGTCGCCATCTGCCGGCGCAATTGTTTCGACCGCCCCAGTTCTTCGACGACTTCAGCCAACTTGGAATCGTCAAAGTCCTTGACAGCACCAAGATTTCGAACTGCCCCTTTCTTCTCCAAGTCCTCGACTATTTGCGCTTGAACTGAATTTCTAGAATAGCTCAACACTACGCAACCCATATACAACAACTCCCAGAGCGTACCTCCGGCAACAACGATGGCCAGATCTGCCTCGGCCATATTCGTGCTCATGTTCGAAGAATTGAATTCCGCGCGGACGTTAGAGAAACCGAATTTCAGCAACTCGCCAGGATGATCGTGAGCGGGGCCGGTGATAATCTTGATTTTGTAATCCGGCTTCCGGGCCAACGACTCTGCAACTTTGGGTGCGAGATTCTCGGGATCGCTCCCGCCCAGGGTCACGAGAATTCTGTTGCCTTTTTCGGGAAAACTGCGGGTCTCGCGCCCGGACGTGAACTCCCGTCGCAATAGCGCATAAGATTCTCCTAGCAGCAGCTCAACGTCAGCACCCCGTTTTCTGTAGGGGGCCTCAGAAGCACCCAGGTTCAGGTTAAGAATCAGATCCACCGGAAATGACTCGCGTTTTGCAAAATCGTCGATCAGAAGCGTGCGCATCGCGGAGGATCGCAAGTGCTCAAGAAACCCAACGCCGAACCGGTCCCCATCAACCACGAGCCACGAACTGCGCAACTGGCGAGCGACTCGGACAGTGGCTTTCGCATCTTCGATCTCTCCCGGAGTTTCTGAAATGCTGGCTACTTCAAACCCTTCCGAGGCGAGGCGTTGCTTTAGCGTTGCAGGCGCCTCGGCAATTGCAAATACCGCTCGGCCGGACGCTCCGTGCCACGCCTGCGCCAGCGCGAGACATCGCATAATGTGGCCTGTTCCTATGGCACGATTTGCGTCTGCGCGGATTAACAGAGTTTCTTCGTTCACACGTTCGAATTTGTAGCGCTCATCACTGGGCTCAAATCGCGGCTAAATTGCATGGCATGTGCCAGCCAGCCATCAATTGCTTCAATCGTTCTGGTGCAACGGAGCGCCAGCAGTGATCGAAGACGTCCGCGCCGGGATGTTGCTGCAAATATTGCGGAATTTTCTCGATTTCGCTTGGGCTGTTGAGACCAATTCCCACTCTGAAGCGAATAAACTGCTCGACGTAACCATACGACTGAGATTCCAGCCATGTGCACAAAAAGCATGAAATCCCGCGAATCGCACATTCTGACGCTACCGTTGAAAGAATCGTAACGCCGAACCATGCATTGGCGAGCAGGTCCTCGGTAAGAGAACCGCTGACAATATGCGCCGAAGCCCTTTGTAATGGGGAAAGGACGCGGGCCAGCATTTTAGCGCGTTGTCCTTTGCTTTCCGCTGGATGCAATTTGATTAAGAGCTTGCGTCCGTTGCGCAAGGCCACTTCTGCCAGTGGAGGCAAAATATCCTGGTAAAATCCTTCAGCGCGACCGGCAGTCGCTTCAAAAGGTTCCGAGATAAAAAGAATGTGTTTCTGGAAGTTCGGTCGGATCGAACGCTCCCGTTGGGATTCAGAAGGCAGCGCGGGAGCGGCAATCTCGATTCGTTCCGCTGGCACACCGCACGTGCGCACTAGATAATCTTCTTCCATCTTTCCCTTTGCCCAGATCACATCGCCATAGATGCGCTTGAAAGCATAACGGCCGTCCAATGCTCCATGATGGCAAGCAATGTTCGGCAATCCCCGTGCGGAGGCAAGAAGCAGCGGGATGCGAGTGTAAGGGTTGCTGTCGTCGGCGCAGAGCACGCCTTCGACTGGTTCGGTGTCGAGTACATTCCGCCAGGCATCGCGCACCTCGAGTCCATGGCGAAAACGCCGGGGGAAAATATCCAGATACCCCAGCCGGTTTAGCATGTCGAATTCAGCTGTGCCTTTTAATGCTTTCAGGAACGAGCGCCAGGCGTTCGCCATTTGCGCGTTTTCGTCGCTCCGGTCGCGGAGCGATGCATACGAAGATAGCCAGGCGCTAGTTACATTCCGCGGCAAGTCCCGGATCCAGCCACTCCGTCGCGTTGCAACCAGGAGGAAATTCTCTTGCGGAAAGGTATTCGCATAGGCGATGCCGGTGCGCGACACATTGATGTACGCGGTTGGAAGCAACACTACTGGTCGGGTGGATGGCGGGCGCTTGCCCGCCAAACGTCCGCGAAGCTGGTATCCCGCATCATATTTATCCCAAAAAACATCGATCAACTGCGGTGCGGAAAGCCTGGTGGAAACTCGCGCGTAGTGTGCCAGCCCACTTTTCTTCGCATTCCGTCGAAGAGGAAACACCCTGGTGCGCCCGCCCAACAAGCATTGCAGAATACTGGCATGAAGGCCGGGGCGCGAAACTTGCACTCTGTCACCTGAGCCGATCGTGCTCGCAAAACGCTGCATCAAGATCAGCGCTTCCACCTCTTCGGTCAGGAGAATCGACATAATCTCCCACCAGTCCAGGCCATGTTCGTCGAGTAGCCGACCGCAGCCGAGGCCCAGCACGTCACGAATTTGCTGGAAATCATCCAATCGGTTCCGCAGAGAATCTAGTGTTGTCATGGGACAGCGGAACTGCCGATTCCAACTTACGTAGTTGGTTTCACCTCCCCGCCCAAGATCAACGATGCGGTCCCATCGTAAATTTTTCCACGGCCCCTTTTCTGGATCGTCTTCAGGATGTATGAGCAGAATATTCATGACTGATGTTGATCAACTGGGCGACGACTAAGATCGCAGCTCCTAACCTTCGCATAAGGACTTCTGTTCAACCTCTCGATTGATCTCGGCGAGCTGCGGCTCGCGTTCCATCAGCTTTAGTACACCGCTCAACAGGAATCTGTCGTCTCTAAAGCGGGAGTAAACTGCGCGAACAAACTCCAAATCTTCTGGGGTATCCACCGTCCATCGATGGGCGCTATTGTCCTTGTCATCCATTACCGACAGAATTCTGAACTTTTTGGGATTCTCATAAATGTACGGGGTAACGTGAGAACGTTGATAGGGATGAATCGCGTTAGCCCACGCCGACTGCAACGCTGCGAAGGTCATTACTTCCGTATCAAGTCCGCGCGGATAGGTGGCAACGCAAGTATTGGAAGCATAATCTGGGCGTTCTTCCAAGAATGCCCGAACCGTTTTGTCTACGATCTCCGGATCAATCAGGGGGCAGTCGGAAGTGATTCGGACGATCGCGTCGGCGAAAAAATGTTGCGTGGCGCGATAATAACGATCAAGAACGTCCGCCTCATCGCCCCGGAAACAGGCAACCGACAGGCGTCCGCACTCCTGGACGATGGCCTCGTCTGCTGGCTTGACGGTGGTGGCGACAACAATTTCGTCCAGAAGTGTGGCACGACTAGTGCGATTCACCACCCTCGCCAGGACCGTCGCACCGCAAAGATCTTTCAATACCTTTCCGGGCAGGCGGGTACTGCCCATGCGGGCCTGAATGATGGCGACGACTCTCACGCTTCTCCGTTTTTATTTCGTGGTTTCAAGCTTCGATCAGCGGCCTGGCGCCAAACTTTATTCTTTGACGCGGAGCAGGAACGCGGTATCGACATTTTCGTTTTCCAGGTAGCGCAGGTGTTCTTCGCGCACCAACTCTAATTCTGGAAACTGTTCGGCATACAGGCGCGCATAATCCGTCTTCCACAGAAGCGCGCCGTGCCCGCGATAGGCCACTTCGGTCATCTGCGGAGCGTAGTATTCGAATCCCCAGATCCAATGCTTCGCGCAGCGGCGAATTTCGCCGAGAGCGAGCGGCAGGTCGGCAGGCGCAATGTGGATGAGCACCCCAGAGGTGAACACCAAGTCGAAGAACCGGCCGGCATAAGGAATCGCGAGTGCCGATGCTTGCCTCAGAACGGCCGCGGGAAGGCGCCCCTGGGCGCGCTGCAGCGCGTAGTCCTGGGTTTCGATGCCATACAGGTTGGTGAAGCCCATCGATTGCAGCATCAATAACTGATTACCAACGTTACAGCCCACTTCCAGAATTCGCGCGTCGCGGGGAATCGATTCCAGAAAGCGGCGATTGATCGCGCTACGCGTGATGCCATAGTTGCGCTGATAGAGTTCATCGAGTTGCGCCGGAGTAAACGTGTTGCGGTCGGTGTATTCGCGGCCGAAATCGCCGTTCCAGGTGCGAATCTGCTCGGTGTCGGGCAGCGGGTTGGTTGCCACTGAAGTCCCATTCATTGATTACTTCCTGAAATGCGCCGCGACTTTGCCGACGGCGTGGATTACATCCTGTACGTCTTCGTCGCTCATTGCGGGAAACATCGGCAGGCTGATGAGGCGCTCGTAAGCGTCCTCTGCGACCGGATACTCTCCTCCGCGATATCCGAAACGATCGCGGTAATACGGATGACGGTGCACAGGAATGTAGTGGACGTTGACTCCGATGTTCTCCGCCCGCAGAGCCCGGAAAATCTCACGTCGATCGGCGTTCAGCCTTTTAAGGTTGAGGCGGATTGGAAACAGGTGCCAGGCGGGATTTACGTCGAACCGCACAGCTGGCAGAGTTATTTCCGTTAGATCGCGAAATGCGGTCGCATAGCGGGCCGCAATTTCTCGCCGGCGCACCAGATTTGCATCTAATTTTTTCAGTTGGGACAATCCGAGCGCGCACCCGATGTCGGTGAGTCGATAGTTGAAGCCGAGCGCCACCATTTCGTAATGCCACTGTCCCTCGGACTGACGCTGCCTCGCATCGCTGGATATGCCGTGATTGCGAAACCGACGCAGCATCTCCGCATAGCCAGCGCGGTCCGTCGTTACCATGCCGCCCTCTCCGGTCGTAAGATGCTTCACCGGATGAAAACTGAAGACGGTCATGTGGGCGATGCTGCCTGTTCGCCGTTGTCGATCCTCTGCGCCCAGCGCGTGACAGGCGTCCTCGATAACGATGAGTCCGTTGCGCACGGCCAGTTTGAGAATCGCATCCAGGTCTGCGGGATGCCCCGCATAATCCACCGGAAGTATCGCTCGCGTTCGCGGCGTAATTCGCTCTGCAACTTTTTCCGGATCGAGGTTGAGGGTGTCGACGCACACCTCCGCAAAAACCGGAGTCGCTCCCTGATATAAGACGCAGTTAGCAGTGGCCGCAAACGTCAGGGGCGTTGTAATGGCTTCGTCGCCGGGCTTGAGACCCGCCGCGAAAGCAGCACCATGCAAGGCTGCGGTTCCTGAACTGAAGCTCAGGGCATACTTGGCTCCGACCCGCTCCGCGAACGCTTCTTCGAACTCCGCCACCTTCGGTCCAGTGGTCAGCCAATCCGAGCGCAGAACCTCCACGACCGCTTGGATGTCATCGTCCCCAATTGACTGTCTCCCGTAAGAAAGCAGCGTGTTCCTCACCGGAGTTCCACCGTCAACGGCGAGAAGTTCTTCTGTGTTGGCTATTGCGCGCATCGTGTGATCCTAATTGTTGTGTTCGTGGCTCCCGGGTCTACGCCGGGACGCTAGCCCTCGCCACAACTCCGGGCTCAATCAATTCCTGGAGTTGCTGGTGACTTAACCATTGTTCATTACTGTCGCTGGTGTAGCGGAAGTCCATTGGCAACACGCGGCCACAGACCCAGTTGCCTCGATTCCACCAGGGATGCGTTGGCTGGATGACGAACATTTCATCCACTTCGACGGCACTGCGCGCTTCATCTTCGGAGAGCAGCACCTCATGCAGTTTTTCTCCGGGCCGAATCCCGATGTACTCCACGAGGCACCCCGGGGCGACAACTTCGGCAAGATCGAGCAGCCGCATACTTGGAATCTTGGGCACGAAGATTTCGCCGCCATGCATCTGCTCAATCGCACCGATCACAAAACGCACGCCGTGTTCCAGAGTGAGCCAAAAGCGAGTCATACGAGGATCCGTGATGGTAATGCGACCTCGTTTGCGCTGCTCCACGAATACCGGAATTACGCTGCCGCGGCTGCCGACTACATTTCCGTAGCGCGCGCAGCTGAAACGAGTCTCCTGCGCGCCGGCGTAGGCATTGGCCTGCACGAACATCTTTTCGGCGCACAGCTTCGTCGCTCCATACAGGTTGATCGGATTCACCGCTTTGTCAGTGCTGAGAGAGAGGATGCGATGAACGCGCTGATCGATGGCCGCATCGATCACATTGCGGCCGCCCATTATGTTGGTTTGAATGGCCTCGAAGGGGTTGTACTCGCATGCCGGAACCTGCTTTAACGCAGCCGCATGCACCACGACAGTAACGCCGGCGAGAGCGCGCTGCAGCCGGTCGGGGTCGCGCACATCTCCGATGAAGTAGCGCAGCGTAGGATGATCGAATCCGGACATGCGCATATCATGCTGTTTGAGCTCGTCGCGGCTGAAGATCACCAACCGCTTGGGGTGATATTCGCGCAGCATGATTTCCACAAACTTCTTCCCGAACGAACCGGTCCCGCCGGTCACCAAAACGACCTGTTCCGCCCAATTCATTGAGCCGCCTCAATCATTTTTCTTAACCTTCATGCGACACCTCATCCTGTCGGCCTGTCGCGTTAAACCGCATGCGCCAACTGCCATCGAATCGGGGTGCCTTGCATTTTTGGCAGCTGCGAAATCTTAAACGCCTCGAGAATCGTCGGGGCGGCATCGAAGAGCCGCAGGCCTTGCACCGGCTCCATTGTCGTTGCTCTGCTTCGCGCCAGATCCTTCCCTTCGGCCATCAAGAAAATTCCGTCCCAGTTGTGGTTGGCGCCATCGGGCCCTGTATCATTTTCCTTGCTGTGGATTTTGCCACTGCCCACGATTCCACTCGACCGCCAGTACAGATCCCCGAAGAAGACGCTAAGATCGGGGGCGATGTTGCGCGTTTCCTTGTAAGCCTCTTCCGAGAGCACGACGCGTGTGCCAATCGGCCGTCCCTCGGCGTCGCCCAAAGCCTCCAGCTCTTCTTTCAGTTTTCGGCGCAGAGCGTCGCATGCCTGCCTGGGAACGGAGCCTTGCGGTTCGCGTCCTTCAACGTTCAGGCAAATGCGGCCATAGTATCCGCCTTCGCCCCAAGCCTGAGTGCGCGGCCAGTCAACCTCCAGTTCGTCGAATCGCGTGGGCAGGGTGGGATACCGCTTCAGCGCGAGGTATCCTTTTTGCAGTAACCATTCGTTGATTGCAATGGCTCCATCCATGCGCTTGGCCCCGTGGTCGGAGACAATCATCACGCGAGTGTTGGCGTCGGCAAGCTCCAGCAACTCGCCCACGAGAGAATCGACGTACTTGTAATACTCATAAATCGCATTACGAAAAGGATTTTCTTCTCCCGCATACAAAATGTGCTTCGCATCCATGAACTGCCAGAAGCCGTGATGTATGCGGTCGGTTCCCATCTCTACCATCATGAAGAAATCCCACGGACGCGTCTTGAGGAGATGTTTGGCCACGGTGAAGCGCTTGGTGGTCATCTCATAAATCTGGCTGAGCAGCCATTCTTTCTTGTCGGTGCGGAAGCCCTTGACGTCGACCATGTAATCCCCTACCAGGCGCTGCACCTCAGGGCGAAGATCGTGAGGATAAGTGTATTGGCTTTGCGAACCGGGAGTTAGGAAGCAACTGATTAAACTGCCCCGCAGCGGCTTTACGGGATAGCTTGGCGGCACACCGATGACGATTGAGTTTTTCCCCTCGCGGCTAAGAATGTCCCAAACCGTCTCTTCCTTGATACTGGCCGAGTTTGCTACAGAAAGTTTGTCGTAGCCATACTCGCTGCGATTGCGGAAGCCATAAACTCCAAGCTCGCCGGGATCCCGGCTGGTCATCATGCACATCCAGGCTGGTACCGTGATGGGCGGAGTAATACTGCGCAATTTTCCATGCACGCCAGCATTAAAGACGCGCTTGATATTTGGAAGGTCGTCGAGCCAGCGGCCAAATACCAACTCAGGATCGGCACAGTCCAACCCGATCACCATGACTTTTCGCTTGGGTGACGAACGAAAGAACAAACGCAGCTCGCTTTCCAGCTGGGATCAATGATTGCAGAGAGTATAGCGGAGTTTTTTTGGCATCGGCACGAACGATGCGTCGGTGCACCAAGAACGCCACTCCTCAGATTCGTTAGGGAAAGCGATGCTACATGATTGGCGAGCTTTCTCTGGGTTGCGTGTGCCAGGATTGGCACTGCTCCCGGAACGGCTTTGAACGCCTGTTTAGGAGCGCGCATGGATTCCGGACCGCTAGTGCAGCTCAATAACCCGACCGTTCGCGAAATACAGACGGCCGGCATGGATTTTGGGGGATCGACTGGCGCGCGCATCTACCCCGAACTTCTATCGCATGAGTCAGCTCTCGGGGAATATATTCGGGTTTTGATGAAGCGCAAGTGGACGGTAATTGCCTGCGTGTTCACCATTTTTTCCGTGGTAGCGATTGCTAGCCTTAAAATGACCCCGGTGTATGAAGCAAGCGGCAGCATTGAAATCAACAAGCCGGATTCCGGACTTGTCAACTTCAACAATTCTCCCACCTTCAACGTCGACTACTACGATCCGACTGAACTTGAAACCGAAGTTATGATCCTGCAAAGCGATCTTCTGGCGCTGCAGGTAGTGAAGGAGCTGGCCCTCGACCGCCGGCCAGAGTTCGGCGGGAAAACGGCGGCGCTGCCTTCGTCGCTTGATCTCGCGCCCGACCCACTGCAAGTCGATTCCGGGCGAAGCTCTGCTCTGCTCTCCGGTTTCCGGAGCAATCTCAAGGTTTCTCTTTCTCCCAACACTCACATCGTCAAGGTAAGCTTTCGCAGTCCCGACAAGGATTTGACCGCAACCGTGGTGAACACGCTGATGAGCACGTACGCGGAGAACAACTTTAAATCCCGCTTCGATTCCACGATGCAGGCCTCGGACTGGCTTTCCAAGCAACTGGTGGACTTGCAGATGAAAGTGGAAACGTCGCAGGAAAAGCTGGTGCGCTACCAGAAAGAACATGAGATTCTTGGCATCGACGAAAAGCAGAACATCACCACCGCGAAGCTTGACGAATTGAATAAGGCGCTCACGGCTGCCGAATCTGAGCGCATGGACAAGGAATCGGTTTACCGGCTGGTTCAGGCTGGAGATGCCGACACCATCGCGTCTGCTGCCAGCGTTCTCGATGCGGCCGGGCTCGGTGGTGGCCAGTCAGCATCGTCGTTACTGGAGGGGCTTCGTACCAAGCAAGCTGACGTAAAGATCCAGGTGGCAGAACTGAGCACGCAGTTCGGCCCCTCTTACCCGAAGGTGGCTCAACTCACCGGCCAGTTGAAGGAAATCGATGCGCAGATCCTAGGTGAGACAAAGAAAGTTGCGGGCAAAATCCGCGGCCAATATACGGCCGCCTTGCAGCGGGAAACCATGCTGCACGATGCTCTCGAGAAGCAGAAACAGGAGGCGAACAAGCTTAACGAGAGTGCAATCCAGTACAGCATATTGAAACGGGATCTCGAGAGCTACCGCCAGCTCTATGAAGGATTGATGGAGAAGATGAAGGAGGCCGGAGTTTCGGCCGGACTTAAATCCAACAACTTTCGCATTGTGGACGTCGCCCGCGTCCCCACTGCGCCCATCGAACCCAATGTTCCGCGGAACCTCGCTTTCGCGTTGATGCTGGGATTGACCTCAGGCGTGGGACTCGCCTTCCTGCTTGAAGGATTGGACAACACGGTGCGCACTACCGAACAGGCGCAAATGATCTCAGGCCTTGCGCCGCTGGGCATGATTCCGCTGGGGTCAAGGACAAAGCGTGAAGGCGCAAGTGCCAACCGTCTGGCTATCGCATCGTCCAATGAGGCAGTGGAATTAGTTACGCAGGTCAGGCCACAATCGCAAATGGCGGAATCTTATCGCGCGTTGCGCACATCTCTGCTGCTATCGAATCTGGGCGCCCCGCCTAAGGTGATCATGATCACGAGCGCGCTTCCGCAGGAGGGCAAGACGACCACCAGCATTAACTGCGCGGTGGTATTGGCTCAGAAAGGCGTTCGAGTTCTGCTGATCGACGCCGACCTGAGGCGGCCCAGCATTCACAAAACGCTGGGCATCGGCCCCCGGAGCGGATTGAGTAATGTTCTGACCGGAAGCGCCACGTTACAGCAGGCGATCGTGCGATCTTCTGTGCTGCCGAACCTTTCCGTCTTGCCCGCGGGAACGCCTCCCCCCAATCCAGCTGAGTTGCTGGCTTCTGCGAATATGCGAGATGTATTGGAGGAACTGCGAGGACAATACGATCACATCGTGGTGGACACACCCCCCGCCCTCTCAGTCACCGATGCCGTCGTATTGTCGCCGCGTGCCGATGCCATCGTGCTGGTCATACGCTCCGGACAAACGACCAAGCAGGCGCTGCGCCGCTCTCGCGACATTCTCATGCAGGTGAATGCGAAGGTCTCCGGCGTCCTGTTGAATGCGGTCGACCTGAGCTCTCCCGATTATTACTACTACTACGAATACCAGGGGAAATATTCCCGCTACTATCGCGACGATGAAGCTCGTGAGGATGAAACGCATGAGGATGAGGACGGTCGCGGTGAGGAGACTGCCGAGGTAACGCCCAGCAGCGCCTAGCTGAATGAGCAAGAGCTTTCGTGATTGCGATGCCATCTGGACTCATGGAAATACCGCTAAACACAGCCTCGCGGAAACGAATCGCGCTTGGCGCAGGAGTGTTCCTTTGCCTCCTCTATGTAACTGTGGCGGGGCGACTATTTATCGCTTCCGTGCTCGGTGAGAGATCGGACCTCCGAAGTCTGCAGCGGGCCGCTCATCTCGACAGTGGCAACGCGGACTATCGCAATCATCTTGGACGCTACTATGCCCTCGTGGCCCGAGACCCGGCGGCGGCTATCGAGCCCTACCGCGCTGCCGTGCAACTCGACCCGCACTCGGCGCGTTACTGGTTCGATTTGGCCTCCGCCTACCAAGTGCTGGGAGACACCTCGAATCAAAGCCTGACACTAGCGCGAGCGATCGAGGCCGATCCGGCAACGCCGGACGTGGCCTGGGAGGCGGCCAACTTTTATCTTGTGCAGGGCGAAAACGAGAAGGCCATGCGTGAATTCCGCGTGGCTATGGAGAATGAACCGTCTCTGGCAAATCTTGCGATTCAATATTGCTGGCGGATCAATTCGGACGTGGACGCTCTTTTGCGCAACGTCGTCCCCCCGAAGTCTGCGGCCTATTTCGCGTTTCTTGATCTGCTCATGGCGAAACAGGAGACAGCGGCAACCGGCAAAGTTTGGGCCGCCCTGATGGCGACCGCGGAAAACTTCGAGTTGCGCCAGGCCTTCGACTATTTTCAATTTCTCATCAACCACAAGGATGTGGATCAGGCTCGCTTGGTGTGGCAGCAAACCACTCCACGCTTCGGGCTGTCTTCCTATTTGCCGACGAAGAACAATCTGGTGGTCAACGGCAACTTCAGTCAGGATGTTCTTAACGGCGGCTTCGACTGGCACTATCAGAAGCAGCAGAGCGTCAAACTCACCCTCGATCCCAGCGATTTTCACAGCGGACATCGTTCGCTGCTGATCGCCTTTGATGGACCGGGAGTCGCCGACGCCGGCATTACTCAATTCATCGCGGTCCAGCCCAATACCATCTACGAATTCTCTGCGTACTACAAGAATGGAGAAATCGAAGGTGCGGGAGGACTCCATTTCACACTTCAGGATGCGTACACGCAAGCCGTTGTGTATGACAGCGACGAACTGAAAGAGGCGGGATTCTGGAAATCTGTGAGTGGAGCATTCACTACGGGAGACGATTGCCGCCTCCTGGTGCTGCGTGTCAGGAGGCTGCCCGAAGGTAGTCCGATTCGCGGTGAACTTTGGGTCGACGATTTCCGTCTCGTGGCCAAACAATAATTGAACCGGGTGATTTCAATCGCATGAGTGCACACCATATTACTGAAAGCTATCGCAGCGAACTGGCTACCCGAGCCGGCACGGCGCTGCTCTACGGACTCTTTGGCTTATTGCTGGTTGGACCGCTTGCATTCGGCGCCGTCGAAGCCTGGTCGATCTTCCTGGTGGAAGCCGGCTCCGCTGCATTGCTTCTATTATGGATCGGCAAGCAGATCCTCGACGGCAGAATGATAATCCGCCGGAATTCCTTATTTTTGCCTATGGGAATTTTTGGCTTGCTTATCGCTTCGCAGCTTGTCTTTCGCATCAGTGCGTACCCGCACGATACGATGTCGCTGGCGCTACTGTATGCGTCTTACGGCGTATTGTGCTTCCTGTCTTCGCAAACGCTGCTGCGGGGATCTCAGGCGCGCAGGCTCGCTCTGATTTTTTCAGTGTATGGAGCCGCAGTGGCCGGCTTGGCGTTGATCCAGGGTATTTCCTCCAACGGCAAGCTGTATTGGATTCGCCAACCCCGCATGGGAGGCTGGATCTACGGTCCCTACGTAAATCACAACCACTACGCCGGCCTCATGGAGATGCTGGTTCCCATTCCCCTGGTGTTATCGCTGACCCGGCTCGCTCCTGCAAAACATCGGAACATAGCCGCCGCGGCAGCTGCCCTGATGGTCGGCACTATCTTTCTTTCAGAATCGCGGGGTGGCATGTTGGCAATTGTGGTCGAACTCGTGATTCTTGCGATCTTTCTCGTGAAACAAAAAAAGGGGCTGCGTACTGCGATCGGCCTCAGCCTTTTTTTAGCAATCGTGGTTGGATTGCTGACCTGGATCGGAGGAGCCGAACTCATCCAACGCATCGCCAGCGTAAGGCAATCGCACTCCGAACTCCCCGGCGATATTCGCACCTACATTAACCGCGACGGCTTTCGGATGTTCTTAATGAAGCCGGTCCTGGGGTGGGGCCTGGGGGCCTTTCCCGTTGTGTATCCGCAATTTCGCAGCTTTTACACAAATTTCTTCGTCAATGAAGCGCACAACGATTATCTGCAACTGCTGGTGGAGATGGGGGCGCTGGGATTTGCCACGATGCTGTGGTTTCTGGTGATCGTCTATGCCAGGGCAATCAAGAAGATTGGAAACTGGAGCGAAGAGATCAGTGGCGCCGTGGCGCTGGCTTGTCTGCTGGGTTTAAGCGGTATTCTGGTTCACAGTTTAATCGATTTCAATTTGCAGATTCCCGCGAATGCCTCCTTGTTTTATGTGCTGTGCACCATTGCCGCGTCAGAGCCGTTTGTTCAGCCAATGCGCAAACGGCGGACAGTCAGCAGCATCCCTTCCGCCGAAGTGGTGAGGCCGCAGGAAGCCTTGGAGCAGTCCGCCACAAACTTCTAATTCATTTCAAGAAATTCCGTTCAGAACAATAGCGTCCGGTCAGTAATGGGTGGATAGTAGTGAGTGGTTGGTGACAGATCGGTTCGCCTGGCCACTGGCCACTAACCACTGACCGGGCGCCATTGATCGACCATCTTCCACCAGATCATACGCAGCCATTCATCCACAAAGGTTTTTGCCCATTGCCGATGAGTCCACCATCGGACTCCAAATTGTGCTTCATCGTGTGCCGCCGCAACGGAATACTCATATTGAGGAAGCTCACGCCGGAAGACACTCAGCGCACGGCGCGTGTGGAAATCCGAGGTCACGATCAGCACTCTCTTGACGCCCTCCTGCGCCAAACAGTTCTCCACGTCTTTTGACTCGTCTTTCGTCGACAGTCCGTGGATGGGGCATATGCTGACCGACGCTGGCTGTGGCAAATCCGAAATATATTTCTGCGCCAACTGAATCTGGGTGAATTCGTAGATGGTCGAATCGATCGGCACATCGAGCAGAATGGTTCTCCCGTATCCTCGCGAGAGAAGTTGCAGGGCAAGCTGTGGACGCTGCTTTGTCTCTCCCGCCAGCACCAGAACCACATCGGAGCGTTGCGGTGCATCCACCAAGAGAAAGCTGCCAGCCTTCGCTGCCAAGCCGGCAAGCAAAACGCACAGCAATATTCCGGTAAGAATCCATGCGCGTTTTGCGATCCCTCTGTTCATAATTTCCATCGTGATTCCTGTCGTAATTCCCAAGTCCGGAAGCGGAGCCTGGTTCGCCAGTAGTACTCGACCGCCCGGTGCACTGCCATCCTAAGACCGCGTGCTAGAATCGAAACGAAACCCGCTAAGAATTGAAGAGAAGCCACCGCGATAATGACGAATTCCTCTACCGCAACTCGTTCGCCCGAACAACTTAAGAACAAAATCCAACAGCGCCAGGCGCGAGTGGGTATCATCGGCCTCGGCTACGTGGGACTACCCCTAGCCTTGCTGTTCAGCGAGCAAAAGTTTGCTGTCACCGGCTTCGATATCGATCAACGCAAAGTGGACATCCTGGCCCAAGGCGGCTCTTATATATATCGCATCACGGCGGAAGAAATCCGGGCGGCAAAAGCGCACGGATTTTCGGCTACCTCCGATTACTCGCGAATCGTCGAGATGGATGCGATCATCATTTGCGTCCCAACTCCACTCAACCAATATCACGAACCCGATCTCAGCTTCATCACCGATACCACACATGCCATTGCGCCCCATCTGCAAGCGGGGCAGTTGGTGGTCTTAGAGAGTACAACCTACCCCGGCACCACTGAAGAAGTGATGCTGCCGATTCTTGAAAAAGAAAATAAGAACGGCCTGAAGGCGGCCCGCGGCTCCTCCGATGGGGAAAAAGAATTCTATGTGGCATTTTCTCCAGAGCGCGAAGATCCAGGGAACACGACCGTGGCCCGCCGAGACATTCCTAAGGTTGTAGGTGGAGTGAATGCGCAGGCTTCGCAACTCGCTGGAGCGCTCTATGGGTCTATCTTCACGCGGACGGTGCCAGTCTCGTCGCCGGCTGCGGCGGAGATGACCAAGTTGCTTGAGAACATCTACCGCTGTGTCAACATCGCATTGGTAAATGAGCTCAAGATGCTTTGCCTGCGCATGGGATTGGACATCTGGGAAGTCATCGAGGCCGCTTCCACCAAGCCCTTCGGCTTTCATCCCTTTTACCCGGGACCTGGGCTGGGCGGACACTGCATTCCTGTCGATCCCTTCTACTTGTCGTGGAAGGCCAAGGAATGGGACTTCCGCACACGCTTCATCGAGCTGGCGGGAGAGATCAATACCAACATGCCTTACCATGTGCTGGCCTCCGTCGGTGGAGCGCTCAACCAGCATAAAAAGTCCGTGAACGGGGCGCGCATTCTTATCCTTGGCGTGGCCTACAAGAAAGATATTGACGATCTGCGCGAATCCCCAGCACTCACCATCATCGAACTCCTGCAAAAAGAAGGAGCCCAGGTCAGCTATCACGATCCGTACTTCCCTTTCATTGGCAAGGGCCGCAAATACGATTTGCAGATGAAACGAACCGAGCTCGAAAAATTGGGGCAATACGATTGCATTGTGATCATTACCGATCACTCCGACTACGATTATCGGAAGATTGTTGGCGAGGCACAACTGGTGGTCGACACGCGCAATGCGACAAAGGGGATTAACAGTCCCAAAGTGGTGCGGTGCTGATCAGCAACCGGGATTCTGCTTCAACCGGGATTCTGCACAAGAAGACAGAGAGACTTGCCTGGCGGCACGCCCTAGGTCGACGAATAATCGCTATCTCGCCCGACTACTGGATGGAACTGGCAACGTTCGAGAACACGTTGTTAGCATTCGAGCCAATAAGGCGGATCGTACCAACCACGATCACCAGAATGACGGCCAGCATCACCGCGTATTCAGCGATGTCCTGACCGCTCTCACCGTTCCAAAGGTATTGCAAAGTTCTTGCCACGGGCTCCGTCTCCTTAGAAATTCGTGTCAGCTGCCACTGCAAACGGGAATAGATCCCCTGCTACTGTGACCGGATCAATTGCTGTCCCGAGGCTGGTCTTGAAACAATGATAGGGGCACCTGTGGGTGCCGCCAATGGCCCTTTAGTGCCATATAGTGCTATTTCAGTTAAAATCGTCTAACTTGTTGTCAGGCAATGCTTTTCAACGGTAAGGACTGATTCACCGCAAAAAGTGCAAGCTCCAAACGCGTGGAGACTCCTAGCTTGTCGAAGATGTTGCTGAGATGATGCTTAACCGTGTCTTCGCTGATCTTGAAATATTCCGCGATCTCTTTATTCGAGTATCCCGCTACGACGGCGGCAACAATTTCGAGCTCTCGCGGGGTTAGGCCAAATTTCTTCTGCCGCGCTTCGTCGGACGAAGACTGCACCAGGGTTCGCAGATATTGCACGAGGTTAGAGACGCTCTCCCGTCCCACCCAGTACTCTCCCGACATGACGGTATGAATTGCCTTCAGGAGCAGTTGAGTGGCAGAATCTTTCAAAACCACTCCCCGCGCTCCCAATTGGAGAGCCTCTACGATCTGGCTCTTTTCCGCGGCGGCCGTCAGCAGGATCACGCGCACCGGAGTCGAAGTCGATCCCACGCTGAGGTCCCGCAAGGCTTCCAGGCCAGGATGCTTGGGCATGGCCAGGTCCAGCAGAAGAATGTCGGGCTTCATTTGCCGCGCGAGTCTGACCGCCTCCGCGCCGTCCGACGCCTCACCGATTACTTTCAAATCCGGTTCAGCTTCCAGAAGCCGACGCAAACCATCCCGGAAAATCGGATGGTCGTCAGCGATCACGATACGTACGGGTTGTGACTTCTTAAAGTTCATCGGAAACTTCTCCACCCCTCGGAACCTTAATCTCCAGGCGCGTCCCTACACCGGGATTCGATTCTACAGTGAGCGCGCCCGCAATCAAACCGACTCGTTCCTTGATGATCGTCGGCCCCTTTCCCAGTTGGTCAAGTTGGTCCTGCGATAAGCGTCCGGAAAACGGGAAGCCCTTGCCATCATCTTCCATCGTCAGGCTCCACTGAGCCGGACTCTCACTTAGGCGCACCAGGGCATGGCGGGCTTGACTGTGCTTGCGCACATTGACGAGTCCTTCCTGCACAATGCGCACCAGCTCCCGGCATACCTTTCCTGGCATCTGCGGCTTCTCGACATCGGTTACAAAGCGCGCTGTAATTCCCGTCTCCCGCTGAAACCGCTCCACGGTGTCGGCGACTACGCTGAGGAACTTTCGTGCATCCACATCAATTGACTTCATCTGTTGCATCAATTCTCGCAGCTTCAAAACCTCTTCGCGCAGCAAGCCCTGGATCCGGCCGAGTTCCCCTTCGACTACCGCGGGAGAGATTTCCGCCTGACGCCGCAGAACATCCACCTGCATCTCCACCGCAATCAGCGACTGAACGGCTCCATCGTGCAGTTCCCTGGCAAAGCGGGCGCGTTCCGCAGCTCCGGCGCGGCGCCTCAGCCGGTGCAGCAGGTAGACGTTGTAAACCGCCGGACCCACCTGGCGCAACAAATCCAGTAGAAAGCGTAGCTGCTCCAGTGTGTCGCCTCGCCATATGGGGTCAAAAACGAAGACTCGCCCGCGCCATTCGCCTCCGAAGACAAACGAAATCGTAATCAGGGATCGGAAGCTTTGCCGCTCCCTCAGCCCGACTAACGGTTCTTTGGCCGGCGACACGAGCTGATTACCATCGCCATCGAGTGCGACCACCGACCAGCGATCTCCCTTGTTCGTCGCATAACAGACATCACCGGGAAAATCTTCCAAGTAACTCTTCTGGGTGCGTTGAGAAGAATCCAGCCACACGAAATCGGAAGGCTGCTCACTCTCATAACGCAGCTCTCCCAGAAAGATTCGGTGACTGTGGATCTCCTGCGAGGCGATCAGCAACCGCTCCGCGCCGTACATGCTGACAATCTCCCTGCAGATCTGCTGCAGTGTCCCGGTCAACCCGGCTTCTACGCGCACCTTTGCCAGCATGCTGGTGACGACGGCTTTCTCTGCCCGCAATTTCTTTTGCTGCCCTGCAAGGTACCCCAGGAGCAGTCCCATTACCAGCAGATAGATGGAGAGCATGAATAGACGCTTCGGCTCAAACTGCACCAGATTAACGTTCAAGCCCGATAACGCGCGCCATGGAAGAGCACCCCTTGGCGTCCATACATGCAGGAAAAGGAAGCTCTCCATCCATAGCAACGCGACCTCGGCGGCAGCTGTGCCCAACGTTTCCCACAATCCCCAGCGATAGGCTGCGGCCGCCAGTACAAAAAAGAAGAAGAGGAAAAACGGACTTCGCGCCTCTTCGGCAAATACCGAAATCACAGCCGGCCATACGATATCTGCAATGTGTACCAGGAGGCGAAATGCTGCCGTCGACTGCTGCCTGCGCCGCAACAGCGTTATCACGATAACGCCATGGATCAGGTACAACCCTAAGAGGCCGTAAGCGACGGGGGATTGACCCAATTGTGTTGGGTCCATATACACGGCGGCTAATGCGGAAATCGCCAAGAAGACGCGCGCGGTCGCCAGCCAGCGCTCGATGCGGCGCGTCTCGGTGGGATCGTTTGGAGCCTGTGATCGGCTCAAGAAGCCGTGATTAGGTTCCGCTTGCAAAGAAATCACTTCCCGCTTGCGAACAGGATTATAAGATTCACAGAATGTCTCGCATATTATTGATAATAAAGATTGAGAGCAAGGAAAACTTTATGTCTGACTGGACTCGGGCATTCTCAGCCGCTTACCAGCGAGATTCCCTGATGTTTCTTACAGATTACTTCCGTAACCGAGGACTGCTCTAATCCCCGTCTAGAATGGCTCCGAGGACTGCTTTCTTGCGCAAGTACTACCAGCTCTGGACCGCAGCCGTCGCAGCGTGCCTGACGACGCTGGTACTGGCTTCGGTTTTCGTACCTCACTCCTTTCGCCTAACAGCACTGAGCGATGTGATCCAGTGTCTTTTGTTGTTCTCCGGGACAGTTTCCCTTATTCCTCAGGCGGTTCGGTCACGCGGGCGTTTGCGTCTTTTCTGGACACTGATGGCCACCGGCATTGGCTTCTGGTTTTCCTATCAAGTGCTCTGGGTTTACTACGAAGTCTGGCTGCGTAGTGAAGTTCCGGACATGTGCGCCGGGGACATGATCCTGTTCCTTCACATCGTGCCACTGATGGCTGCGGTGGCGCTCCGGCCGCACGCCCCGCAGGATGAATATGCCGCGCGGCTGCGTCATCTGGATTTCGCTCTGCTGATGATCTGGTGGGGATACCTCTACATTCTCATCGTGATCCCCTGGCAGTATGTCGTGCCCGACGCCGTGCCCTACAACCACAATTTAAACTCTTTGTATCTGGTCGAGAAATTGGCATTTTTGAGCGCCTTATTTACGGCTTGGCTCGGCAGCAAAGGCGGCTGGAAGACCTTCTATGCCAGCCTCTTCGGCGCTTGCTTCACGTATGCCGCAGGTTCTTATGTGGCCAACTGGGCGCTGGGCCGAAACACGTATTACACCGGCAGTCTCTACGATATTCCCCTGACAGTCGCAATGGCGTGGATTACTGTAATCGGGCTGTGGACGCGTGAACGCGAACCGCAAACCGGCGTCCGTTCCACCTCCACTTCTCATGGAGTATGGTTGGCGCGGCTTGGCATGATAGCAGCCTTTTCACTTCCATTGTTTGCCGCGTGGGCTCTTCTGGATGGGGCAGTTCCCCGGCGCATAAGTTCGTTCCGCCTGGTACTGACTCTGGGCGCCGCCCTTCTCATGGGCATCATGGTTTTCGTGCGGCAGCGGCTGCTCGATCGCGAACTGCTCCGGCTGCTCACGTATTCCCGAGAGTCCTTCGCGAACCTGAAACGCCTGCAGGCCCAGATCACGGAGTCAGAGAAACTGGCTTCGATCGGCCAACTGGTGGGTGGGGCCGCGCATGAACTGAACAATCCCATCACCGCAATGCTGGGTTATTCCGACCTGCTGTTGTTGAGTAAGCCGCTCACGCTGGAACAGAATGAGATAGCGGCGAGAATCGGGCAACACGCCCGCCGCACCAAGTCTCTAGTAGCGAGTCTGATCAGTTTCGCGAAGCCGAGCCCCTCCGCACTTGGTCCGGTGGATCTCAATACTTTGCTGCGGACCGCGGTGAAACTCTCGCAACCGCAGTGGCAATCGTTGCAGATGGAGGTGCGCACCGAATTTCCGCACGAGCTTCTGCTGGTCCGTGGGGACTCCAACCAGTTGCTCCAGGTCTGTATACAAATCATCAACGATGCAATGCACGCGGCGGAAAAGCGTCGCAGCCACACTCTCACCATTACTGCACAACCCAAAGACGGCGTCGCCATCGTCAACATCTGCGATACGATTCTTGCTGTCGAAGTCCAGGATCAAGAACTCGCGCCTGTCGGCACTCTATCGAGTTTGGGACTCGGTGCATGCCAGGGCATCCTGCGACAACATCATGGGCGAATTCTCTACCAGGAAGATCCCAATGCGGGCCTCGCAATCCGCGTGGAGCTGCCTCTCATCTCGCCCGCCTTAGAGAAATCCACAGAGTACGCCGTTCCGGCGATGTAAAATCGCTGACATCCGGACAACCTCATCTGACGGCCCGAGACACAAAGTAAATCGGACGAACTTCCGGCAGAAATACTGGGAGAGTTAAAATGATCGGCTTCTCCGTTAACGGCAAACGCGTCGATCTCGACGTGGATCCTTCTACTCCGCTGCTCTGGGTCATTCGCGAGCAACTGGGCCTCACCGGCACAAAATATGGATGTGGAATGGCGCAGTGCGGTGCCTGCACCGTGCACATCAATGGAGAGGCAGCGCGTTCGTGTGTCGCACCCGTGTCGCGGGCAGCGGGAAAATCCGTTACAACCATCGAGGGCCTGTCGCCCGATCTTAGTAATCCGCTGCAACGTGCGTGGCTGGAAGAGGATGTCCCGCAGTGCGGCTACTGCCAGTCGGGGCAGCTGATGAGCGCGGCGGTGCTGCTGCGCGACAAACCCAGGCCGACGGATGAGGACATTGATGAAGCGATGACCGGCAACATTTGTCGTTGCGGAACGTACCCGCGTATCCGGAGAGCGATCCACCGGGCTGCTGAAATGGTGGCGAAGGGAGATGCGCGATGATCCGTCGCAGGGTAGCGGAAGGAATTACAGGCAAAGGAATGCAGCGCCGAGATTTCCTGAGGGCATCGGTCGCAGCCAGCGGCGGGTTGCTCATTGGCTTTCACTTTCCGGGCTTGAGTCAAGTGGCGTCGGCGCAGTCTTCCGCTAATGTTTTTATGCCGAACGCCTTCGTTCGCATCGGAACCGACGAACGCGTTACGGTCATCGTGAATCACTCGGAAATGGGGCAGGGCGTCTACACTTCTTTACCGATGTTGCTGGCGGAGGAGCTCGATGCAGACTGGACGAAGGTTGGGTTCGAGCCGGCTCCGGTCGATCCCAAATACAATCATCCGGCTTTTGGCATGCAGATTACGGGAGGAAGCTCGAGCGTCTGGTCGGGGCTGGAACAATTCCGCCAAGCCGGCGCCTTGGCTCGAGCCATGATGGTCGCCGCAGCGGCGCAACAGTGGAACGTAGACTCCAGCACCTGCCGAACAGAGTCCGGAGCAGTCTTTAGCGAATCAAATCGCAAGTTGACATATGGTCAACTTGTCGGCGCCGCGGCAAAGCTAACACCGCCGGAGCACGTGCAACTGAAAGATCCAAAGACATTCAAACTGATTGGCAAGCCAATCAAGAGGCTCGACACTCCTGAGAAATTGAACGGCAAGGCAGTCTTCGGAATCGATGTCAAATTGCCGGGAATGCTGACGGCGGTGGTCGCTCGTCCACCGATTTTCGGAGCAAAGATGAAAAGCTTTGACGATTCCCGACCACGCGCGATGCCGGGCGTTCGCAAGATTGTTGCGATTCCCGCAGGCGTGACTGTGATCGCCGATACTTTCTGGCAGGCGAAGATGGCGAGAGAAGCGCTTCGCATCGAATGGGACGAAGGCAGCATGCAAGGCTTCAGCACGACTCAAATGATGCGTGACTTCCGCGAGCGTGCGAAATCCCCTGGCACAAGCGTGCGGAAAGACGGCGATTCCGCGGCTGCGCTGGCGAATGCAGCTAAGAAGGTCGAGGCTGTGTATGAGGTTCCTTACTTATCGCACCTCATGATGGAGCCGTTGAACTGCGTTGTGGATTTGCGAGCGGACTCTTGCGAAGTTTGGACTGGCTCGCAATTCCAGACGGTCGATCGCGCAAATGCGGCGAAGGTCGCTGGACTGCCGAACGAGAAGGTTCAGCTCCACACGACTTTCCTGGGTGGTGGATTCGGACGCCGCGCCAATCCGCAATCCGACTTTGTTGTCGAAGCGGTTCAGGTCGCCAAAGCGGCGGGCGCTCCGGTCAAAGTGATTTGGACGCGCGAAGATGATATGGCAGGCGGCTGGTATCGTCCCGCTTTCCTGCATGCCATCGAGGGCGGCGTCGACGCGAGCGGCAATGCAATCAGTTGGAGATCGCGTCTCGTCGGGCAATCGATCATGGCTGGAACGCCGTTTGCGGCGATGATGATGAAGGGGAAAGATTACGATCCAGCATCGCTTGAGGGCGTTGATGATCTTCCCTACGCGATTCCGAACGTGGCCGTGGAATCGCATCAGGCAGAAATTAATGTGCCGGTGCAGTGGTGGCGATCCGTGGGACACTCGCACACTGCGTTTGCGGTTGAATGTTTCGTCGATGAACTCGCTGCCCTCGGCGGAAAAGATCCTTATCAGTTCAGGCGCGCGATGCTGCAGAAACAGCCCCGTTATCTTGGCGTGCTCGATCTCGCTGCGCAGAAAGCCGGATGGGACAAGCCGCTACCGAAGGGAATGGGGCGCGGAATCGCCGTTCACTTTGCCTTTGGAAGCTATTCTGCCCACGTTGCGGAGGTGTCGGTAACGGATGACAGAGTTCGAGTACATCGCATGGTGTGTGCGATCGACTGCGGGCAGTACGTAAATCCGGGCATTATCGCGGCGCAAACGGAGGGCGGCGCGATTTTCGGAGCATCGGCCGCGCTCTTCCAGGAGTTGACCTTCGAGAATGGCCGCCTGCAGCAGACCAACTTTCACACTTTTCCGGTGATGCGTATGAATGAGTGTCCGGAAATTGAAACCCACATTGTGGAGAGCAACGAGAAATCCGGCGGGATCGGCGAACCGGGCGTTCCATGCGCCGCACCGGCAATTGCAAATGCTATTTTTGCCGTAACCGGAAAGCGAATCCGTCGGCTACCGATTCGTATGACGGAGGCCGTATGAAGCGCCTGCCAATATTGCGATTATTCATCACGAGCATGATTTTGTTCTGTGTCGCCGGAGCGCTGCGGTTCGCACGCTCTGCAGCCGCAGCTGCGCCGTCGGCTTCACCGCAGCCGGTCGCGGCCGACGAGGGAGCGCTCTTCACCGCATTTGTTCCCGTGTTGCGGCATCCACGCTGCATGAATTGCCATTCCCAAGGCGATTATCCGCGGCAGGGCGATGACGGACATCCGCACACCATGAACATACGGCGCGGCCCCGTCGGCTTTGGAGTTACAGCAGTAAAATGCAGCACCTGCCACCAGGATCACAATCTTGATGGAGCACACTTGCCGCCAGGCGCGCCGGGCTGGCGCTTGCCGCCTCCGAGCATGCCCATGATCTGGCAAGGATTAACCGACGCGCAGATCTGCGAATCGATCAAGGACCCGAAGCAAAACCGCGGCCGCAACCTCGATCAACTGGTCGAGCACCTCACGGCAGATAAGTTGGTGATGTGGGGCTGGAATCCTGGCGAAGGTCGAACTCCGGTACCAATACCGCACGATGAATTTTCGGCGATGGTAAAACAATGGCAGACGGCGGGAGCGCCTTGCCCGGCGAAGTAAAAGAAGGAATTCGAACTCGATTATTTGTGTCGAATTTCGACGGGCGCACGCGTACGATCCAGCGGAAGGACTTGCAGTTGCCATTTGAGCGGGATCGACAATGGCAGATAGCACATGGTTTGGTCGCAGGCCTGATACTCCAGCTTGGCCGTAATTATGAAGGTTTTCCCGTACTTTCCCAACGAGCCCCAGAACTCCGGGATGGAGCTGACTTTCACATCCTGGCTGATGCGAAACGTTCCGTCGAAAACGGGAACATGCTCGTCGATCACCGGCAGGAATAATATTTTGGATTGAGGATAAATCGCCGGTTTGAATTCCATCTCCGGCATTGGGTCGATCTCCAACTGAATTGGCTTGTAACCTTTTGCACCGGGCGCGTATACGTGCATATCCGGCGTCAGGCGCACTTCGGCAGCGAGCGTGATACGCGTTCCTGGAACGGCGACTGAATCGGATTGCTCGACCGCCAGTTGTAAATGCGGGGCCTCGATCGTCTCGGTTACTCCCTCGCCAAACTCTGGAAAGAGTTTGGAAACAATACTGTTTCCGGTAGGCCGCTCGCGGTACCTGGCTTCGAAGAATTTCTCCCGAATGATGCCCTTGGTATCGATGAAGAAATATCCAGGACGCCCAAATCCCTTCTGCATGCCCGTTGCTTCTGGATTAAGAACACCGTAGGCCCTGATGGTTTTCGAATCGGGGTCCCCAAGCAAGGGATATTCGACCTTGTGCCCGTTGGCAAAGAACTTCAGAATTTCTTGCGAATCATAGCTGATGGCGGCCAGCTTGATTCCCTGCTTCTCGAATCGCGCGACAGCATCCTGCAGCTGAACCAGCTGCCCTTTACAGAATGGTGACCAGTCAGCGGAGCGGAAGAAAAGAATGACGGTGCCCTTCGCTCCCCTCAGGGTTTCAAGAGTCTGAACCTGCCCGAACTGGTCGCGAATGGAAAATGCGGGAGCCTTCTTACCTACGGCGAGACCAATGGACATGGGCTCAATCGAAGCGACCTTGATTGAATCGCCGCCCATGGTTCCGCGAACGGTAACGGTATCTCCAAGCCGAGCGGTTAACGTTTTCTGCGGCTCAAGGGAGTATATGACGCGGTTCGTATCGTCATAGAGCGACAGCTTCGCCCCGGGCACATCAAGCATGCATTCCGGAGATTCGTTGAAGGCTTCGTCTGCGTTACAAGCGCTGGACACTATGATGCCGGACCATGATCCGGAAGTGGCCGGTCTGCTTTGCGCAGTCGCAGCAAAAGTTGTCGTAAGAGAAATCCCTAGCAGGAACGCCACGAAGATTTTCATCGAAAGGTTTCCGACAGCGTCACTCCAACCGCTCGTTCTTTTCTTTCTATCCTTAGTCTTTCCATCCTTGAGCCGCAGCGATCGCCTACTGGCTCTTCACCCTCGCGGCTTCGAACTCATCGCCCTTTTGCCAGCCGATGAGGCGCGACAGACTTGCCGCCTCCCAGCCTAACGCGAACCCGAATCGCGCCATCGCCGCGTCGCCGACGAAGTTCATCTCGGGATGATACTCGTCGCTTGGCTGATGGTAACGCTTCTCGATGTATTCTTTGTTCTGGGCCACTCCCCAAGCCTCGTCGTGACCTTTGAACTTCATGCCTTCGTTGATCGAGAAGGATGGAATGCCCACGCGCGCCAGACTGAAATGATCGGAGCGGTAGAAGTGTCCGGCCTCGGGGCGCGCGTCAGGACGGATTGCCAGCCGGAATTCCTTTGCCGTGGCCTGCACCCAGGGATAGAACGTAGTCCGCTCCGCTCCTGACACTTCTACATCTTCCGGCGCTCCGATCGGCTGCACATCGTCGTAATTCAAATCCAGCGCAATCTTCCCTGCTGAAATCGGCGGATGCTTGCCCAGGTACTCGGAGCCGAGCAGTCCCTGTTCTTCCGCGGTGACGGCTGCGAAAATTACCGACCGTCCCGGACGCTGCTTCGCGACGCTGAATGCGCGCGCCAACTCCAGCAGAATGCCGCAGCCGGTGGCATTGTCGGCGGCGCCGTTGTAAATGTTGTCGCCCGGCATATCGGCGCGAATGCCCAGGTGATCGTAGTGAGCCGTGAAGCTCACGGCTTCATCTTTCAACGTCCGGTCAGATCCCGGCAAAATCGCCACTGCGTTGTTCGACTCAAAATTGCGCACCTTGCTCACCATGTGCGCCTTTAACTTTGCTCCCAGACTCACGGGACGAAACTCGCGCGAGCGCGCATCGGCGATCATCATGTCAAGATCCATGCCGGAAGCCGCGGCGAGTTTCTTCGCCACATCAAGCTGTATCCACGATGCGACCTTCAGCGCGGGACCTTCCAGCTTCAGATAAGATTTCTCACCGGAGTTCGAGTTCCGCACCACTTCCCAGGGATAGCTCGCCATATCCTCTTTGTGGATGAGAATCACTCCCACTGCGCCTTTGCGCGCCGCCTCTTCATACTTGTAAGTCCAGCGTCCGTAATAAGTGAGGGCTTTGCCTTTGAAGAAATTGGGATCGTCCGATGGCGGCTCATTCACCAGCATCAGTAGCACCTTGCCGCGTACGTCCGCGCCTTTGTAGTCATCCCAGTTATATTCCGGGGCTTCAATGCCATAACCCACGTAGACAATCTCGGCATCGACATCTGTCTGCGCCTGCTGGGTTTGATCGTAAGCCACATATTCATCGAGCGGCTTCAATTTCATCGCCGCACCTTGCTTCGGCAGCAGCGAAAACTGCGTTTCCGGCAGGGTTGTGATTCCGACGAGCGGCACCTTTTGCAGGAATGACCCGCCATCGCCAGCCGGCTTCAATCCATACTCCGCGAACTGCGTGGCCATATATTCAGCCGCAATATCGCCGCCCCGTTGGCCCGTCCCACGGCCTTCCAGAAGATCAAGCGAGAGATAGCGAACGTGCCAGCGAATGTGTTCCGGGTCGATGGTCTCCATGGCGGCGAACGCAGCAGAGGGCAGGCGCACGGATACTGCCTCACGCTTCACTGCAGCGGGCGCCGCCGCAGGGACCGCACCGCCAGCCGCCCAAACCAGCGGGCTGAGAACGGCAATTACGCCAAGCACACTTATTCTTGCGATTGGATGCATGTATCAGTCTTCTCCCGCGGCGATGGGGGGTTCGGATGCGAAAAGTTGCTTATCGCCAGCAATGATTTTCTGGGGGCTGATGGAATTGTAAAGGATCGGAAGGCCTTTGTTATTGAGGTTGATCGGTACCGTAGGTCATCGCCGCAAACGGCCTTTCGACGAATCTTCGGCTGTACCTATGGTTCTTCTTTCCGGGATGACATCGGATAAATGTCCCGCGACCGCAGGATCAATTCTTCGAGCCTCAACCAGCGCGAAAGTCGCGAACGTCTTCTCCTGGCTTGAACACCACAACGGGCGCCGTCTTTCCCGACTCAGCCATCTTGCGGCTCACATCTTCAAAGTCGGCTTTTACCCAGCCCACGCTGGAGACCTCTATTTCGCCGTCCTGCGCAACCCACAAAATCGTGGGCACGTTCGTCAGCCCGTAGGCATTCGACACGGGATATTTGGTGGTGTCGTCGAGGAGCACGGGAAACGTTATTCCAAATTCTTTGGTGAAAGCAGCGGTCTGCTTTGGATCATTTTGCGAAACCCCGATGATCCTGACGCCGGTGTGTCCATAGGCCCGCTCCAACCGTTCGAGAAACGGAAACGCATATTGGCACGTGGGACACGAAACTTTGAAGAAGGCCAACACCAGCGGTCCATTTGCCAGTTCGTCACGCAGCACGAAGCGCCTACCATCCAAGGCTCTGAGTTCGAAATCGGGCGCCTTCGTACCCGCGGTCAATGCCGCCATCGAGAGTCCTCCGGTTCGTTTTGTCAGGATGTTTCGGAGCCAGCGCATACAGCCCGCCCTGACCTGCCTTCATTTTAGATGATGCGGTATGCGGAATGCAGAGGCTGGACAGGGATCAATAGTCGATACTCTATCGACTTAAAGAACATCTGCCTTTCTGAGAATCTTTCTTGCCAAGCCAGTGAGCGGCGTTTGCGTCAGCCGACCGACTGGAATCCATTTGCCCCCCGGTGGCGAGGCAGTGCTGCCACGCCACACTTTGACCGTGTAATCCGTCACCGTAATCGAATGCCGCAGCGTGTACGACGGAGTACCAACGCCGTTCGCGCCTACCTTTTCTGGTAACTCCCACATCCCCGCCATCAGCGACGCGTCCTGCGCGCGCTGCACTAGAAACACCTTCCCCTCGCGACAGTCGAGCTCGTAGTGGATCTCGCGCTTTTTCTGCGGCAGGGGCTGGGCTGTCACCGCCAACTCCCCGCGCGTCGCGCAAACCTCGACCACAGGGCACGTCAGGCATGCTGGGGCACGCGGGGTGCAAACGGTCGCACCCAATTCCATCATCGCCTGATTGAAATCGCCCGGACGCTTTGCATCTAACAGTTCGTTTGCGGCTCGCCACAATTCCTCGCCCGTCAATCGCTTTCCTGACACTCGCTGCAGCACGCGTTCGACGTTCCCGTCTACCACCGCAACCGGCTCATCAAACGCAATGCTGGCGATCGCAGCCGCAGTGTATCGTCCAATTCCGGGCAGTTCCCGCAATCCCTCGTGCTTCTCGGGAAATTCTCCGCCATGCTCTCGCACGATGACCTTCGCCGCCGCGTGCAGCATGCGGGCGCGCCGGTAATATCCCAGGCCACTAAAAGCCGCAAGCACGCGGCTTTCGCTTGCCGCCGCGAGTCTTTCTACCGTGGGAAAGCGCCGCAGGAATTCGTGATAGTGCTCAATTACCGCCGCCACACGTGTTTGCTGCAGCATGATTTCAGAAAGCCATACGCGGTAGGGATCGCGATTCGCTCGCCAGGGCAAATCGCGGGCGTGGTGGTCATACCAAGCGAGAAGGCTTCTGCGAAGCCGCTGTTGCTGGGAATTGGAGAACGAGCCGGAAATGGGTTGTGCCTTCTTCACGCTCTCAGGCCAGAAATGGATTTCTTACGCGCACCGTGCCATACATGCGCCCGTGTTCAAAATCTTCGGAGAGAATCTCAGGGAGGCCATAATGCTCGGCGTAGGCCCAGAGGTGGGCGTCGTACCAGGCGAACTTGTACGCTGCCATTCCAAGCATCGCGGTGCGAAACACTTTTTCATTCGGGTAGAGAATCTGGAACTCGTTAAGGAAATCTTCAGCTTGACGCCACGCCTCTTCCCATGTAAGAAAAGGCCCTGCCGTGCGCTGCCTGGTCACCGCGTTAACAAACTCCACCATGGCCTGATGCGGGATGCGCAGCACGCTTGCTGCCGCTCCGCGGCGAAGAAGATTGCGAGCCATGGCCCGCTTTTTCGGATCGCTCGGATCGTAGCAATAGACCATGATGTTGGTATCAACGAGGGAAGCCACGCGGCAGCCCCCGATCATCGTTATACAAATCTTCACGGGTCCAGCCACGATCATGAGGGGCCGGTTTCCCTCGATTTGCTTTTAGTTGCGCAGCTTGCAACTTGTCTACGCGCGCCATGCCCGCATCGAATAGAGCCACCCGCTCCGTGGCGGTCAGTTGCTGGCCCGACTTGGCTTTGCGCCGCACCAACTCGACTCGAATACTGTCGCCAGCGGGAATCCACTCCAACTCATCGCCGGGACGGATGCCGTAATGGTCGGCGATGGCCTTGGGGACGGTCAACTGCAGCTTGGAAGTCACCTTTGGCATGATCCTTACTTTATCAAGGATTCAATCCTTACTGCAAGAGTCCTTCGTGACAGCGCTCGCGCGCATGTCTGATCGGCTACTCCCACATCCCCGCCATTGACCCCACGCCCCGAGCACGAAATAATAGCCGGGCCTGGCATCCGCAACATTTGCGTGAGGTCATTCACGCCTGGTAGCAGCGAGGAGCATTATGAACGACTTCAACCGCAAGGTGGAAGACGCGTCGGCGCGCGTCAGCAAGACTGTCGCCGAGGCCGCGGAACGAATCGAGAAAGAGATTCCGGAGTTCATCAAATACCTGAACGACGAGGTTCTGCCCACGGTTCGCCAGCATTCAACTCAAGCCCTGCGCACCGCGAGCCAAAAGCTCACCGAACTGGCCGACTACATGGAGCAGCAAAAATCCTCACACAAATGACGCAACGCCGCACGGCTTTCGTCTTCCACGCCCGGACTCTCATTCTCCTTATGGTGTGGTTGCTCGCGAGTTGCGGCCATCCCAAGCAGGCGCGAGTAGATATACCTCCGCCTCCGGCCGCAACAGGCCAGCCTTGTTCAAGCGCGCTATGTCCTGAAGCTGCTGGGAAAAATGGCCGTCAGCCTGGCGCCGAAGAAAGCGCTGACCTCGCTGAACCTGTTATTCCTGCCGGTGCCACGCCGCTGCGTACCGAAACCGGGCGCGCAAGCTGGTACGGGCCTCCTTATCACAACCGGCGAGGATCGAATGGCGAGGTCTACAACATGCACGCGATGACCGCGGCACATCGTACGTTGCCGCTGGGCTCGATTGTTCGGGTCACAAATATCAGCACCGGCCACACGGCGCTGGTGCGCATTACGGATCGCGGACCATTCATCCCCGGGCGGGTTCTCGACTTGTCGCTGGCCGCGGCGCGCAAGCTTGATGTATATCTGCCAGGAGTGGCCGAGGTGAAGGTGGAGGTGATGCAAACTCCCGTCCCGCTCGATACCGGCGGAAAGTGGGCGGTACAGATTGGCGGCTTTCCCGAGGAAGAGGCTGCCGACAAACTTGCCGACCATCTTATGCGCCGTTACCGTACAGCCAAAGTGCAGCGCTTCGCCAGTCCCGCAGGGGATTGGTGGGTGCGGGTGCGCGTGCTCGATGATGATCGTCAACGTGCCCAGAACCTCGCCGCAGAAACCCACACTGCGGAAGGCGCTGTATTTGTGGTCAGACTGGATTAGTTGCGTTCGGATTTGCCACTGAGCGTTTCACTAAATCGTAGCGCTTGATCGTAGCCTGGCGACGGAGGCGTTCGTGAAATCTGTAGATGTAATTCCCGCGACTGTGCGCCTTCGCGGGGCAAAGATAATCGCCGTCGCAGTGATCCTGTATCTGGTGTTGCGCCTTGTGGGCTTTCACAGGTTGTTCGAGAACGACGCGGAGGGAATCGGCGCGCTTCTCCAGATCATCGGCACGCTTTACAGCGTCGTCTACGCGTTCGCAATCTACGTAATCTGGGGACAGTTCACCTCTGTCGAAAATGAAATACAGAAGGAATCGGGAGCGTTGAAGGACTTGCTCGTTTTCAGCCAGCGACTGAAAGAACCAGAGCGCGAACCGATCGTACGAGCCGTGAAGGTTTATGCCAGAGGAGTTGCGGATACAGAATGGAGAGCGCTGGCTGCGGGCGAGGAGCCTGAGAAGACGGACAAATTGTTTGTAACAGTCATTTCCAGCGTTACAGACATGAAACCGGCGGACGATAGCGAGCGTATTCTCTACACGCGACTGCTCGATATCGCGAATCAGGCCAGTTCGCACCGCGATGAACGTCTCGCCATCAGCGTAAAGCGCATGCCGCGCACGCTCCTGATGTTTGTCACAATTACTGCATCCATGATTCTGTTTTTGCTTTTCTTTCTCCCATTCCACAACCTCGCGCTGGGCCTGATCTCCATTGCGATTGCGACGATGTTGCTGTTTTTCGCTTACTTCGTTCTGACTGACCTGGACAATCCCTTCGAAGGGACGTGGAACGTTGGCCCGGAGCCCTTCGCAGCATTGGTAACCAAATTTCGGTAATCATTCGGCCTGACAATCTCGCCCTGACAATCTTTGGGCGCAGGTGTTATCGTTTCGCCATGGTGACCGAGCAATGACCGACCCCACTAGCAATTGCCTGTTCTGCCGCATTGTTCGCGGCGAAATTCCTTCGAGGAAGGTTTATGAAGATGAGCATGTGTTCGCCTTCGAAGACATCGATCCGAAGGCGCCGACGCATGTGTTGATAGTCCCGAAGAAACATTTTGCTGGCTTGAAGGAAGCCCACGTTCATGACGCTGAAGTGATTGGCCGCTGCCATTTAGCGGCAGCGGAAATCGCGAGGCAACGGAACATCGAGCAAGGATACCGGACGGTTCTCAACGTAGGTCCTGGAGCGGGCCAGTCAGTGTTTCATCTTCACATTCATCTCTTAGGTGGACGGCGGCTAGCCTGGCCGCCGGGATAATCGTTCCCCCAAACTAGTGAGCCTTTCTACAGTTCGGGTCGCCCCTCGGGATCCAACGCAGTCTTTACTGCACAGTCGGACTTTCGTCTTCCGGAGCTCCGTGCCGCCGTAAAAGCTGAGGCAAGTTTTGCGAGAACGCAGATCGTGGCAGGACCATGTCGCATCCCACCTCATGCGCTTTCTGCTTCAGGTCGCCTTGCACATGCGAAAGGAACCCGATGATCGAGGTTCCTTTCTTCAGCTTCGATTTCAGCTTGGGGATGAGCGTTAGCGGCTTCGCGTTGGCGTTGTTGAGGTCAAAAATGATCAGCGACGGCTTTTCCTCGCCATTCTGCTGCATGCGCTCGGCCAGGTCCTTGTCGTTCTTGGCGAACTCGACCTTGACGTTCAACTTTCGCGCAGTCTCCTGAATCTTGGCCTGAAAGAAAAGATCGTCGACGAAGGCAAAGATACGAGAGCTTGAATCTTCGCGCGCCGGAAGAGGCTCGGGATCGGCCGGAGCAAAAGGCGCAGCAAAGCCGGGCCGCGCTCCGCGACGCCCTCCCTGACCGTTGTTGCCGCCCAAGGCAGCGCGATAACTGTGGTCCATAGGCGCGGTGTAGATGCCGTCCTGGTTGTGGCGCGACTGGCCGGGACCGGCGGGGCGGGGGCCGCGCGGATTATTAGAACGGCGTCCGCGACGCCGTCGATTTCTGCCTCCGCCGCCACCGGAGGGTCTTCCTGGTCCTGCGTTCATAGTCCTCTCAAAGCTGCTAGGCCGGGCCTTGGACCCGGTGCAGTGTTGCAAACTCTTGCGATTTCAGTTTCCCCATTGGTTGCGGAAGGCTCTGGCCGCGTTGGCGCTCAGTCACTTTTCTTGCGGAGGCTCCCTGACGTCTCAGTAGTACCTATGAATCTTCAAATTTCGCGAACGCATTCGAGGAGCGTGGACCGCTCTCCACGCGCCATTGCGGTGGGCTGGACGCAATCGCGGTCGCCGCTGTTTCCGGTGAAGCAAACTCGTAATAGCGAAAAAAACTAATTTATGCGTATCGGTTATCCGTTATCGGAGTCCGTCGCGCCGCCGGGAACGACCTGGGGCGCGGAAGGCCAACGCGGGAACGAGGCCAATGAGAACAACCTAATGGTACTCGCCCTTGCGCGGACGCGCAAGGGGCAAAGTGGGGAGCTTTTTGCACAGGAGGACAATGCCTCCCGGGGGAACGGGGCTTCGGGCTTCGGCGGGGTTGTTAATTGATGATTGCTGATTGCGCCCAAAGCCCGGGGTTAATCAACAATCAGCGATCAACAATCAGCGATCAGCAATTTTTTCGGGAGCTACTTCGCGTCCGTCACCTGTTCCCTTTTCTCGTTGTACACTCCGAACTTTTTCGCGATCGGCTTCAGCGTGGGATAGAACTGGATAAAAGTGTGCTCGACAGCGGCGTGCTCTTCATGGCACGTCCAGCAACCGTTCCCCTTGGGCATGGCTTGGGAAGTCTTGCCCTCGGCATCGAATCCGAAGTAAGCCCACTTTTCGGGATAGCGGCTGGAGTCTTTCACTTCGACCGCCAGGCCCATCAAGTCGGTTTGAAAGTGGCCGGTCTTGTTGATCGAGCCTTTGCTCTGCGCGTCGCGCTCGTCAATGACGAACATGGTCTGCTCCGGCCATTTGCCGGAGGCCGCAAATTCCTGATAGGCCCAGCGCGGGACAAAGACATTGGTAAACATTTCGTGACTGCCTGGTGCGGGGCTGTAATTCATGCCATAGCCGGCGGAGAGAAACATCCACTCGCGATAATCGTCAGGGCGGAGAAGTGCACCCTTGGCGTCGTATTGCGGCTTGGGAGATTTCTCTTCGGGCGCCGCAGCCAGCAGGGCGAAGCAGAGTGAGCACAAAAGCGCGACGGAAAGAGTACGTTTCATCGAATTGCCTCCTGGGCGATCTTGCTTTAGACGAATCTGGCTTGACAATCCTAACCAGTCGATTCGGCGAAAGTATCAGGCCGTGCGGGCTGGAACCAGACGCTTCACTGCAGGAAGACACGGCTTCGCTGCATTTTTTCCATTCGGCCGTCGCCATCGACTAGGATTCTCCCTATGGACGACTCCCGGCTGCGCTCCGACTCGCCGCGATGGTTCTGGATCGCGGCCATCTGGTCTGGCGTCGGATTGTTCGAGGCCACACAGACTGTCTTTGTGATGCGCGCGGAAGGCATGCACCATTACTGGCTGCGCCTGTTCTTCACAATTCTGTTTTCGTGGCTGCCCTGGGCGTTGGCCACCCCTTTGGTGCTGAGTCTGGGTCGCAAACATCCTGCGACGGAATGGAGGCGGGTTTCTGCCTGGCTCGCGCATCTTGCCACTTGTGCCGCCATTGGCCTGGTATCTGCCGGATGGGATGCGGCCTGGGAAGTGTGGCTGAACCCGTGGGCCCTGTCGCCCGCCCCGGAGTCGTTCGCACAACTCTGGCTGCACAAATTCGATAACGGACTGCTCGCGGACGTGATTCTCTACGGCGTCATTCTGCTGGTCGGCTCCATGCTCGATTCGCGCGAGCGCCTGGCTCGGCAACAAACCGAAACCGCGCGCCTAAACGAGCAGCTCTCGAAGGTGCAACTCAGCGCGCTGCGCCGGCAAATCGAACCGCACTTTCTTTTCAATACACTGAATGCCATCGCCGGCCTGGTGCGCGAGAAGAGAGACGACGACGCGATCCGCATGATTGCCGCACTCAGCGACTTCCTGCGCCGCGTGGTGGAGGACTCCGGCCGGCAGCAGGTGCCGCTGGCGGAGGAACTGGAATTTGCCCAACAGTACCTCGACATTCAGAAAGTGCGCTTTGCCGAGCGTCTGCAGATTCGCGTGGATGTGCCTGCCGAACTCTTCCCCGCTCAAGTTCCCAGCCTGATCTTGCAGCCGATGGTCGAGAACGCGATCAAGCATGGCATTGCGAAACGCGTGCAGGGCGGCTCGATCCGCATTGCCGCGGCGCGCTCAAACGGCAGGCTTACGCTCAGCGTTTACAACGACGGCCCCGGGTTGCCCGCGGGATGGGAGAAGACACAATCCGGCGTGGGGATTTCGAATGTGCGCACGCGCTTGCAAAACCTCTACGGAGATGAGTTCGAGATGAGCATGAGGGATCAGGCGCCCGGCGGCGTGGAGGTATCGGTTAGCGTGCCTTTCGCTTTTCAATCGGCCGCGAATGCGCTTTTCGTCACACGGAAGCCCGAGGAGTAATTCGTGCCCGCGGCAGAACTTCCTAAAAAATTAAGCACTCTCATCGTGGACGACGAACCACTGGCACGCAGCAATCTTGCGGTGCTGTTGCGGCAGGACCGCGAGATTGAAATCTGCGGTGAGTGTAGTTCGGGCGCGGAGGCAGTGGAAAAAATCCGCAACACGAAGCCGGACCTGGTGTTTCTCGACGTGCAGATGCCGGAATGCGACGGCTTCGACGTGCTCGAACTGTTGGGCCGCGACTTGCCTCCGGCCGTCGTTTTTGTCACGGCTTACGATCAATACGCGCTGCGCGCTTTTGAAGCCGGCGCTCTCGATTACCTTTTGAAGCCGTTCGACAACGCTCGATTTGAACGCGCCCTCGACCGCGCCAAGCAAAAGATCGCTCGTGGAAAGGATATGCCGAAAAGCCTGGAGCGCATCGCCATCAAGAGCGTAGGGCAGATCTCGTTTGTGAAAGTCTCAGAGATCGATTGGATTGAGGCTGCGGACTATTACGCCTGCCTCCATGTAGGTCAGAAAACACATCTCCTGCGACGCAGCATGTCTGATCTCGAACAGGATTTGGATCCGGTCACGTTTTCCCGCATTCACCGTTCAACGATTGTGAATCTTGAGCGCGTCCGAGGTTTGGGGCTCGGCGAAGACGGCGAATACGAAGTGCTGCTCGAAAACGGCGCCAGACTCCGCTTGAGCCCGCGTTACCGCAAGCAACTGCAATTCCGGTTGGGAGTTCGCTGATCAAACTGCCTGTGATGCGTCAACTCTCTACTGCGACGACACAGCGAGAGTAATTGAGAAGGGAGCATTCGAGTTGGTAAGCGGGACCGGCCCGCCAGTACTGGCGCTGATGGTAACGACATAGTTGCCGGGAGGCGTTCCGGCATTCCTTAGGCTGTTGTTGCTGTTGTTATTTCCGCCACAAGAGCCCAGCCACAGTGTGGAGAATCCGAGAACCATGATCAAGCTAAGCAACCGCACGCCCCGCGTGCGGGGCCTTGCAAATACAAATCCAAATAAACCGGGCAGCAGCAGGGCATAGAAGATGCGGCTGCGTCCGAAAGGCGGACGAAGCAGTTCGGTGGTCACGGGTGTGGTCACGAGGGTCACGGTTACCGAGCTGGCGTTTGTCGGCTGGCCATTGCCCGAAACCTGGCAAGAAATCTCAGCGGTGACCTGAATTCCAGAGCAGCTATAGGTGAGTGGCAACACCGTTGTGCTGTTGCTGCTGTTGATGAAGCCTGTTGTGCTGTTAACTGTGATCGAGATCTTGACGGTTCCTCCCACGCCAATGGGGAAGGTCGCAGCCGTCGACGAGAGAGTGAAGGTTTCGGTGCTTTTAGTCACCGTCAAATTGAGAGTGGTGGAGATCGCCGCGCTCCCGCTGATCCCCGTTACCGTGATTGTCTGAGGCCCTGTAGGCAGCGCCATGTTTGCTGCCGTGGCGACGGTCAGGCCAACGGATACGGAGGAGGTCCCATTCAGTGTGACGCTAGCCGGATTGAAGCTGCAAAGTGCACCAGCAGGCAGGCCGGAACAACTGCCGCCACTGGAAACTGTGGAGTTAGTGAAGTTCACGGTTCCCGTGAAACCACCCGCAGGTGTGATGGTTATAGCGGAGGTCGCGGGTGGTCCCGTTTGCCCTGCTGAAACGGTCAGGCTCGCTGGAGCGGCGGAGATTGTGAACGGAGTCGTTACGGTAATAACGGCGGCGGCCGACACAGAGCCGCTGTGGGATGCATCCCCCTCGTAAGTAGCCGTGACGGTATTCGATCCGGCGGGAAGCACCGTTGTGGTGAAGGTGGCGGTTCCACCGGCGGCCGCAGGATAGGGAGTATTCAGCGTAGAGGTTCCCAAAATCGTGGTGGATCCGTTATTGGAAGTAGAGAAACTTACCGTTCCCACACCGGTCGCGGGAGTAACCGCGACCGTGAAGGTAACTGCCGCGCCCGCAAAGACGTTCGTAGCAGAAGGCGAGATCGTGACTGAACTAGCGGTGCGAGAGGCGGCCCACGCAATGGCCAGGGCATTGGCATCGACGGAGCCGAGACCCGTGACTAGATTATAGCCAGTGATTGCGTCAGCGGCCGAGGCGGCAAAACCGGAAATACCCCCGGACGGACAGATCACATAGCTGGGCTGCCCGGTAGGAGTATTTGCCTGGCAATAAACGTTGTTATCGCCGCTCGTTACGTGGTGAAAGGCTCCACTCGATGTGTTCTGGGCCAGGCTATATAGCGTTGAATTGATGTTGCCTAAGCCGGAACTTCCGAGGTACTGATTGATCAGGGTGACGATGCCGGCGAAGACAGGTGTCGAGGCGGATGTTCCGCCGACAACCGAAAGGTAAGTGTCAACCGCGGTTGAAATACCACCCGCGCCACCTGGGCTGCACGTGCTGGTTGTGCTGGTGCTATTGGAGACAACCTCCTCCTGCGGAGTGCAGACAATGTAGCCGGGATAATTCGGAGACGCGAGAAGTGAGAGGTCGGGCACGAAACGATAGGTGCTCTGTGGGCTCGTTAACCCAGGAATCGTTATTGCCTGCTGCCATGCAGGTCGGGCGAATCCGCCGGCGCATATACCACCAGTTTGCGTAACACAGTTGCTTACGCCGCCGCCGCCGATTGAAATCCAAATATCTTCCTGTACTTGCGCCGCCGTTGCCGTGGAAGTGAGCGCAACCCAGCCCGTCACGGTGGGAGGCCCCCCGTTTTCACAAAACGCATTACTTGAGTTGGCTTGACAGAACTTGGCAAGCGCTTCGTTGTCATTCCATGAGACCTCGTGCCCTATAAGGGTTGTGAGGACAGAGCCTCCATCGGCTCCGTTGCTGGCGCTCCAAAAAGTGCTGGTGAAGTCGGCGGCGGGAATTGAGGTGCCTCCAACGCCTGTGACCTCAGGGCTGCTGGCGGGATAATTCACGGCCAACCCGCCCTGCGCTGTTCCGAAAGGCGGATTAGGCGTGAACGAGCTGGTGGTGCCCGGCGGATTATCGTCGCAGGCGAACGAACCCGTGTCGCCCGCGGAGTTTAGGATCGTGATCCCCTCGGTATTTCCCTGCTGAAGCTCGGTTTCCAGCAGTTCGTTTTCACGCTCACAGAGCCCATAACTCATGCTGATGACGGGCGCGATATCGTTGTCGATGGCGTAAGCGAGGGCGACGTTGACACCGCCGCTGGTCCCGGTGGAATTGATTGGCGCGTTAACAAAGACGATTTGCGCTTTCGGGGCGACTGCTCCGGACCATTCGAGGTCCAGGTCAGCCTCGAACAGATCACCAAAAGGAGAGACGCCTTCGTCCGCACCAACGAGCACGTACTGAAAATTCGTCGTATTGCAGCCCGTAATTAAGCCTGTAGACCCCGTGGCGCAGGTAAATGAGGGTAGATCGAAGCCGGAACGGAAATCAACGAGGTCAGCTAGATAAACATCGGTCTGGCCAACGATGGCGAGTCTTTGACCCGCGCCGTCAATGGGCGTCGATGCGTTGTAGAGAGGATTGATGTCGTAGAGGGTAGCAATGTCGCCCGGGGCCAGGAAGTAATCGGTTGCTCCCGAGATCGTCGTTGTGTACCTGGGATGTGGGCCGCTGTTGCCGCTACGAACGGGGCGCACATACATTGGTTTTGGGCGGAAGTCGGTAAGGCCCCGAATTCCGGTGACGACGCCGTTCAGCGCGGCCGGTAATTGGACCGGAGTTAAGTTAGCAATATGCTTTTCGCCATCGACATCAAAATAGTGGATTTCGGTGTTAAATGCGCTTTGAATTTGGGCCGCTGTCCCGCCGAAAACTACGGAGTTGCGCCCGCGAGCCACCCGCAGCACCGTTAAACCTTGCGACCCGAGCCATGCGGTGATCTTACTTACATCGTTCTCGCTCAAGCCGAAACGGTCTGCATATTGCTCGGGCGTAAGCCATTTGTGAAATTGGGGTGACAAGCGATCCTGTTGCCGCGCAAGAAGCTGGTCAAGCTCCATTTGCTGACTTGGTGAGGGCGCAATCACGAGCGTGACATATTTGAAAGGGAGCCCAGCCTCAACCGGGCCGCGGTCATACTGCGGTGACGCCTTGCGATGAATGTTACCTGGAAGAATGACCCTCTGCGAGGGATCGATTGGGCCGAGAATGCGGTCCGATTGCGCGGCAACGTACAAGGTTGAAGTCACAAGCAAAAACAGGCACTTCCAAGAACGCATGCAACGCTCCGTCTGGGTCCGGGTTATGTGTGTTTACTCTTCAGCTTATACGGCTTTCTGAACTCTGATCAAGTTCGGCGGGCCAAAGGTTGTATGGATCTCACAAAGCTAACAACCCCGCAACGCGCGACGAGTCGCGGACCTTGGATCTAAATTAGATCCCAAACATGTTGGGGTGGAGTTTGGCATATCCATGCTCCTGAGCCCACAGGTCGAGCGGGATGGAAGCGAGTTCGTCGACCACCGGCTCGGCTAGACCATTCTTGGCGAGGTCGATCGACTTGATGTAAATCTGGCAGGAATCGCAGCACTCGACGCGAATGTGAGGGAACGTTTCTGCGGTGTAGACGGGGAGCTTGGCGTGGTCTTCTTGCCCGCATCCGGGACAGACGACGCGGCGAAATTCCCATTCGGCGAGGCAGAAACCACACACCAGCCTGCGCTGTGCGCCGTCACCCAACGGGCGCAGGACGCCGAGCGCGGCTCTGCGGCTACAGACGGGGCATAGCGAGTGCGAGTAGCCCTCAAGATGTAGCTGCGATTGGGATCGGACGAACTCCGCGTACGGTTGCAGGAACGTGAGGGCGAGGAATCCTTCAGGATTCGAGGGCGGCTCGCCATGGTCAGACCAGACGGCCTGCAGCAATTCGAAGCAGGCGGTGGGTGGCTGGCTGCGCAATTCGTGAGCGACTTGGGCAAGGCGCTCGGGACCACGCTTTTGGACCACGGCGAGAAATTGAGGAAAGCTAGCGGTCAGGATTGTATAGCCAGCATCTTGCGGGCCAGGAGGTAGGCGGGAAGCCCATGCCTGTTCTTGGAAGACAGCCAGCGGGACGCCGGCGCTACGTTTGTCCCACTCGCAACCGCCGTCGGCGGCGTGGTGTTCCATTTGCTGGTATAGGCCTTCCTGGAAACGGGCGATATGAACGTAGAAACCTAGAATTTCCACAGCAAAAGAATGCTGGGCGGCTAGAACTTCCGCCCGCCGGATGCGCTTCTGCCAGGCCGTCTTGCCCACTGGGCGATTATGGGGCTTCGATTCCCGGGAGGCAACTGCCTCGAACAGGAGTCTTACCGTCCCCTACAGCTTCTGCAGCATTGACTGTGTGGCGCGGCGGGGACTATAGTTTTTGGAAAATATGGGGCGCAACCCGGCCGCAGTAACCTTTGCGGTCGCACCAATAACCAGGGTTCAAAGTTAAGAGCATAGAAGTCTGGTAGCAGTCTGGATTCCGATTTTGTTTCGATCAGTACGTTTCGATACACGATCGAAGTAGACGGAGGATGCGCAATGGAATTCTCCCGCAGAACTTTCCTCAAAGGTGCAGTCGTTGGTGGAGCGGGTTTCTCTCTCCTGGGATTTGATCTGAAGCCCGCTGTGGCGCAACTGAAAGAACTCAAGATTGCGCGCGCTTCGGAGACGCGCTCAACGTGTCCTTACTGTGCGGTGGGTTGCGGCGTCCTTATCTACACGATTGGCGACAAGGCCAAGAATGTGACCCCGCAGGTGATCCACGTTGAAGGCGATCCCGACCATCCCACGAATCGCGGAACACTGTGCCCGAAGGGCTCTTCGCTCGAACAGGATATGCTCAACCCGCGGCGACTCACGAAGCCGCAAGTCCGGCGACCCGGCGCGACGGATTGGCAGGATATCTCCTGGGATGACGCCTTGAATGAGATCGCGCACTGGACCAAGAAGACACGCGACGATACTTTCGTTGAGAAGGATGCGAACGGTCGTGCCGTCAATCGGTGCGAAGGCATCTCTTTCATCGGCGGCTGCACCGATACCAATGAGTTCAATTTTCTGGTCGTGAAGGCCATGAGGGGGTTGGGCTTGGTTTATTTAGAAAACCAAGCCCGTGTTTGACACGGCCCCACGGTCTCAAGTTTGGGACCAACATTTGGACGCGGGGCCATGACCAATGGCTGGGTCGACATCAAGAACACCGACATGATGTTGATCATGGGCGGAAATCCCGCGGAGAACCATCCCTGCGGATTCAAGTGGGCGATGGAGGCCAAGCGCAACCGCAATGCCAAGCTGATCTCGGTAGACCCGCGATTCACTCGCACCTCTTCCACTGCCGATCTTTTCCTGCAAATTCGCGCCGGTACTGATATCGCGTTCCTCGGCGGCCTGATCCGCTACGCCATCGAGAACAACCGGATCGCCAAAGAATATCTCGTCAACTACACCAATGCAGCCTTCATCGTGAAGGAGGGTTTCAAACTTCCCGAGGACGGCTTGTACTCCGGATTTAATGAAGCATTGGGCAGCTACGACAAGACCACGTGGAATTATGAAGAGGGTGGAGACTTCAGTGGCAAAACGGACGCCGCCGCTTCCGCGCACGCAGCCCCAGCATCTTCGCAGGCGACGCCCGCACCTCCGCCCGCGTTGCCTCCGAATATTGCCTACGACCTCACGCTTCAGCATCCGCGCTGCGTCTTCCAATTGATGAAGCAGCAGTATTCCCGTTACACCCCCGAAACCGTCGAACGGATTACGGGCATTCCGAAGGACCAGTACCTGAAGGCTGTCGATCTATTTACTTCAGTCCGCAAAGATGGCGACATGAAGAAAGTCGCAACGATCATCTACGCGGTGGGTTGGACGCAGCATACTTTCGGAACGCAGATCATCCGCACCGCCGCCATGATTCAACTTCTCCTTGGCAACGTCGGAAGGGCGGGCGGTGGCGTGAACGCGCTTCGCGGACATTCGAATATTCAGGGCGCCACCGACATGGCCGGGCTCTTTGACTCTCTGCCGGGCTATCTCAAAGCTCCGATTCCCACCGACACGGATTTGGCTGGGTTTCTGAAGCGCATCACGCCAGGATCATCCAAACCCACACCATGGGAGTCCTTTAACTACTACGCCAACACGCCGAAATTCATGGTGTCGCTGCTCAAGTCGATGTACGGCGACGCTGCGACAAAAGAAAATGGATTTGCCTTTGATTACTTGCCCAAAATCGACCGCGATTATTCGTGGACCCACATCTGGAACGACATGTACAACGGCAAGATCAAGGGCATGATGGCATTCGGAATGAATGGCGTCATGATCGGACCGGACACGAACAAGAACATTAACGCGCTCAAGAAAGCCGACTGGCTGGTAGTGGGCGAGATTTATCCGGACGAAACCAGCGAGTTCTGGAAAGCTCCGGGCATTACAACCGATGAACAAAAGAACATAAAAACCACGGTTTACCGGTTACCCTGCGCGGGCTTTGCGGAAAAAGACGGAAGCATGACCAACTCGGCGCGCTGGGTAACGTGGAAATATGCGGCGGTGCCGCCTCCGGGCCTGGCGCGACTTGACCAGGACATCGTCGCACAGATTTTCCTGCGCGTCCGGGATCTTTACAAGAAAGAGGGCGGGAAATTCCCCGACCCCATTCTGAATCTGAGCTGGGCATACGCCGACGCGGCTCATCCATCACTCTCCCAAGTGGCCATGGAGCTAAACGGCAAGGCCTTGGCGGATCTGACGGATCCGACCACAAAACAAGTGATCAAAGCTGGGCAGCAGCTGCCCGGATTTGCCTGGTTGAAAGATGACGGGACGACCGCCTGCGGCAACTGGATTTACTCCGGCATGTGGACCGAGGCAGGGTCACAGGTCCAGCGGCGAGGGACAGAAGACCCCTCCGGTCTGGGCATTTATCCCAACTGGTCGTGGTCTTGGCCTGCCAACCGGCGCGTGCTCTACAACCGAGCTTCCTGCAATCCGGATGGGAAGCCATGGGATCCTGAGCGGAAACAAGTGTGGTGGAATGAAGCGGCGGGAAAATGGGCAGGCAACGACGTACCGGACTTCAAGCCTGATTCTCATCCTAAAGATCACATGGGCCCGTTCATCATGAACCCAGAAGGAGTGGGGCGGTTGTTCGCGCCCATCGGAGTGATCGCGGACGGACCGTTCCCGGAACATTACGAGCCGATCGAAAGCCCGATCAAGAACCCGCTGCATCCCGACCGGTCAAATAATCCACTGGTGAAGAAGTTCACGACCCCCTTCGACAAGTTTGGAACGCCGGAGGAGTACAGCATTGTCTGCACGACATATCGATTGACCGAGCAGTATCACTATTGGACAAAAAATAATCCTATGAATGTCCAATTGATCCCCGAACCGTTCGTGGAGATTCCGGTGGAGCTAGCGGACGAAAAAGGAATTCGTGGAACCGACAAGATCAAGGTCATCAGTGCGCGCGGAACTTACATCGCGAAGGCCTTTGTCACGCGCCGGCTCAAGCCGATGATGATCGACGGCAAGAAGGTCTACCAGATAGGGCTGCCAATTCACCAGGGCTTCCGCGGAATCACTGAAGATGAAGGAAGAGACGCCCGGACGCCCGCCAATTTGTTGACGCCATCGGTGAGCGATCCGAATGCACACACCCCCGAATCCAAGGGGTTCCTCGTGAAGATCGAGAAAGCGTAGAGAAGAACAAATGAGCCAGGCTACGTTAGCAGTGCGCAGAATATCCGGCCATGCCGGAGCCGCTCCCGGCGATGACGTGGAGCGCGATTTTCAGGTCTGCAAGCTGGTCGACACGACGACCTGCATCGGCTGCAAGGCCTGTGAAGTCGCCTGTCTTGAGTGGAATGGGTATACCTTCACCGACACGGTATTCGACAACAGCTACCAGACCATGCCGGAAACGTCATGGAATTACTGGAACCTGATCAAGTTCAACGAGCATGAGCGCGAAGACGGCAGCATCACGCTGCTCATGCGCAAAGATCAGTGCATGCACTGCGCCGATCCAGGCTGTCTGGCGGCTTGTCCCGCAGACGGCGCGATCGTGCAATATACCAACGGCATCGTGGATTTTCAGCAGCAGAATTGCATCGGCTGCGGCTATTGCGTAAGCGGTTGCCCGTTCGATATCCCCAAGTTCAATCCCAAGACCAAGAAGATGTTCAAGTGCACACTTTGCGTCGACCGGGTGAGCGAGGGACTGGAGCCGGCTTGCATCAAGACGTGCCCCACGGGATGCCTCCACTTTGGAAGCAAGGACGACATGGTGGACCTGGCGGAGACTCGCGCCAAGCAACTGCGTGAGAACTACGGGATCGAGAAGGCAGGCGTTTACGATCCCGCAGGAGTGGGCGGAACCGGCGTCATCTATGTGCTGCACGATGTAACCAACCCTGAAGCCTATGGTGGATTGCCCAAAGATCCTCACATTCCGTGGGTGGTACGGTTCTGGAAAGGCCCGGCGAAGTGGATCGGGAATCTCGCTATGCTGGGCGGTCTTCTCGGCGTGACGCTGCACTACTTCCGGTACGGTCCAAAGGAAGTCCATTCCGAGACACATGAGGACGGAGGGCAGCCGTGAGCTCGCACGTCGTTTCCTCGCCACGAACCACGGGAGAACCCGGAGAACGCATCCTCCGCTACACGCTGTCCGAGCGCGTGCATCACTGGGCGGGCGCCGTGTTCTACATCTATTGCCTGATCACCGGCTTGGCCTTCTGGTCTCCTTACATGTATTGGCTCGCGGCCATTGTCGGCGGCGGACCGACTGCGCGCTTCTGGCATCCCTGGTTGGGCCTGGCCTTCGCACTCTCCATGTTCTGGATGTACAAGATGTGGCGCGGCGACATGGCCACGACAGACGCCGACCGGCGTTGGAAGAAAGCGATAAAGTATTACATCGAAAACGACGACCAGCATCTTCCCGCTGAAGGCCGCTTCAACTACGGGCAGAAACTGTTTTTCTGGCTGATGTTTTACGGCGTAATCCTACTGGTGATTTCTGGCGTCGGGCTCTGGTTTGTCGAGTCCATCCCGTGGAGTTTGCGCTGGCTGCGTTATCTGGCGGTCACGGTCCACGTTACCGCGGCGCTGGCGACCATCGGTGGCTTCATCATTCACGTGTATATGGGCACAGCCATGGTCCGTGGCGGCTTCACTTCGATCATCCGAGGAGAAGTTTCCACGAATTGGGCGAGAACCCATCATCGGCTTTGGTACGAACAGGTCACGAAGAGCAAGTCTAGCGAGCGATAAAGGCCATCGAGTCGAGCCAAGCCGAACCGGAAATCGACTCCCTGGCGCAATCCAAGCGCCGATGTGCTGCATCCAAACTGCTGAATAAATCCTATTGCGTGTACTCCGGAGAGAACTCATGCGCTTCTTTTGCAGTGCATTGCTGCTCACAGCCACGGCCATCATCCTTCCTGTGGCGCTCTTGCTCGCAGCCGATGTAGACTCCCAGTTCCACAACGCACCAGACTCCGCCAAAGCGATGAAGAATCCTTACGAGGGAGACGCGGCCGCCGCGCAGGCTGGGAGCCGTTTGTACGCCCGCAATTGTCTCTCGTGCCACGGCAAGATGGGAAAGGGCACGGGAAACGTGCCATCGCTGGTAGATGGCAAACTCGATTCCGTGGCGCCGGGTGAGGTTTTCTGGTTTATCACGAAGGGTGACAAAGATAATGGCATGCCTTCATGGGCACAATTGCCGGCCAGGCAGCGTTGGCAAATCATCACGTACGTAAAGTCGATGGAATCCTCTTCTCCAGCGACGCAAGAAGCCAGCACGGCGCCGGCGGATACGAGCACTTCGAAGTTGAAGGCGCCGCCCCCGACGCCTCCCTTCACCGATTTTCGCTACGAGAAACCGGGCAACGCCCACAAAATTACAGTGAAAGATCTTCCCCAGCCCTATGCGACCGAATCGGCGGAAAATGGTCCGGAACTCTCGGCGCGACCTGACAATGCCTGGCCGGTGGCTCCAGACGGATTCAAGGTGGAGCTGTATGCCGCGGGACTCGACAATCCTCGGACGTTGCGGACGGCCCCGAACGGCGATATTTTTCTTACGGAGAGCGACCCCGGGCGGATTCGCGTGTTTCGCGGCCTTACCACCGACGGAAAGCCCGAGCAGGTAGCCATCTTCGCCACCGGACTGAAACGTCCGTATGGTCTGGCGTTTTATCCCCCGGGCCCTGATCCGCAATGGTTGTATGTGGGCAATACCAACGAAGTGGTTCGCTTCGCATATCACAACGGCGACCTGAAGGCGAGCGGCGCTCGGGAGCACATCGCCGATTTGCCATGCTGCAATGGGCACTGGACGCGGGCGCTGGAGTTTTCGCAAGACGGCAAGAAAATGTTTGTGGCAGACGGCTCGGGATCGAACGTGGACGATCCCGACACGCATCCCACCGAGAAAAACCGTGCCGATATTCTCGTGTGCAATCCGGAAAGTTGCGTGTTGAGCGTGTACGCCTACGGCATTCGCAATGCTGGCGGCGGCATTGCCGTAAATCCGAAGACCGGCGAGTTGTGGTGCTCGGTGAATGAGCGTGACGGCTTGGGCGATAACCTGGTTCCCGATTACATCACACACGTACAGGAAGGCGGATTCTACGGCTGGCCCTGGTGGTACATGGGTGGACATCAGGATCCGCGGCACAAGGGCAAGCATCCGGAATTAAAGGACAAAGTGATCGTGCCTGACGTGCTGTTGCAACCGCACAACGCGTCGCTTGAGCTCACCTTCTATGAGGGCCAGCAATTTCCTGCCGAGTATAAAGGAGATATTTTTGCTTCGGAACACGGCTCATGGAATAAGACTGTGCGCGTGGGTTACGAGGTGATTCGCGTTCCGCTGCATCAAACGGGCGACGCCAGCGGCGAGTACCAGGACTTTCTTACTGGCTTCGTCCTGCCCGATGGCAACGTCTGGGGTCGACCGGTAGGCGTAACGGTGGCTGCCGATGGCTCGCTGCTGGTGAGCGACGATGGATCGAATTCGATCTGGAGAGTTAGTTACAAGGGAAAGTAACCACGGGCGGAAACTTCCCTGCTATCACAATTTGATGAAAGGACTGGAAGTGCTCCCAGTCGAGCGGCGCGTGCACGCGGAATGGCCGGATCCTCGTGAAACATACGTGCGGGGCGGGAAAAAGGTCAGGGGTAAGGTCAGTTACCCTGCTCCAATTGAGCGGAAAAGAGGGCGCGGGAAATGCACCTCGGTAATCTCAACCCTGTGGAACCGGGCTGCTAGGCTTATCGAATGCCGGTTTTCATCGATGAGGTCAGAGGTGGGGAGAACCGTGTCCGCGAGGACGCACAGATTTCAGACCAGCAAGTGCCAGCGCTGGTGGAGTTGTTGAAGAACCGTTCTTATGCCGAGATCCGGCAACGGATGTATGACCGCGAGCCCGGGAGCCCGTGGTGGACAGCGTGCCGGACTGAGCTTGACCTGCGCAATGGACAGCAGTTCGGCGAAGCGTCACTGGCGATGTCGCGAACCTCCGAGAAAATGAGGGCATCGGTGCAGCATTTCGAGCAACTGACCGATACCTTGCATCAGGCGACGAAAGATGTCGCCGATTTGCTGCGTGGAGCTCAGGAGGCCGGGCGCCGCCTGGAGATCGCAGTGTATGTGGCCATCGGCGTAACCCTCGTGCAATTCTTCAACCTGATTTTCGAAATCTTCAAAAAGCACTGAGCGTTGTGGCGCCCAGCGTTAGCGGCGCTTGAGAGCTTCCAGTTCATCCAGAGTGCGCGGCCAGTCCGATCCCAATAGCCGCGACAAACTGCGATCGGCCAGCACCTTTCCCCCAGTCTGGCAGCGGGCGCAATAATTTGTCTCTTTGTCCGCATAACGAATGCGCAGAACCTTCTCGCCACAGCGGGGACACGGCTCCCCGTAACGCCCGTGGACTGCCATACCCTTGCGAAATGCGGTGACCTTTTCCGGGAATCCTGCCTTGGCCTCGGCTCGCAGGCGGTCGATCCAAAGTTGCAGAGTTTCGCGAGAAGCCGTGAACAGGCGCTGCCATTCTTCTGGTTTCAATTTCTGCGTAAGCGAAATCGGAGACAGTTTCGCGGAGTGCAGGATCTCATCGGAATAAGCGTTGCCGATGCCACTCAACAGGCGCGGATCGGTGAGAACTCGCTTGAGCGTGTGATTTTCGACGGTGAGTGTGTCGCGGAAAGAATTGAGATCAGCCGCGAAGATGTCGATTCCACCGGCGTCCATGGAATGCAGACCTTCTTCGCTGCCGACGACGTGCAACGACGCGCGCCGCTTCGATCCAGCTTCTGTGAGGACGAGAGAACCACCAGGAAAGTCGAAAGCTGCAAGATTCTGGCGGCCTGCCAGCTTGGCGTCCGGAGGGCGCCAGTGCAACCGGCCCGCAATCATCAAGTGAAGTACGAGCCAAAGATCGTTCTCCATTCCAATGGCAATGCGCTTGCCGATGCGTCGTACCTCGCGTACTACCTGCCCTTCAACATCCGCAAGCGGCGGTTGCACGGTGCGAAGCAGAAACGCGCTAGCCAATCGCACACTTTTAAGCGGCTGCCCAACGATGCGTGGTTCGAGAGCACTGATGTAGGCGGCGATATCTGGCAGTTCAGGCATTTTGTGTTTGCGGAGCGCCTTATCCCTTAACTGCCGAGCGGATTTTTGGGGAACCTGAGACAGCAGCTTTCAGCTCCGCGTCAGTCTCAATCAGTTCCAAGACTTTCCTGGTCATCTCCTCATCAATGTCGGGCGCCTTTCGAATCTCCACCGGATAGCGGACCAGCAGTTCAAGGCCTGCGTCTGCGAACTGAAGACGCGCCTCCGGACGCGGCATCTCCACTTGAATATCGACCCGGCGCTCGATGTCGGCATGCTGCCGTTCGATCTCTTCTTTATGTGGCGAATAGACCGCGTTCACGGTGGCCACCAGCTTTTCCTGAGCCACTTTGTGATTTCCATTCGGTGCAATCATCATCACAACTTCGTGCCACGCGTACTCGGTCCCTGGGATTTGTTTGAACAGCGGCGTTCCCGTCTGGAAAAGGACGGCGTTTGAGATCACAGCGATTCGGCCGGTGGGATAGAAATCCAATCCGGTCCCAGCCAGTTCCATCAGGTACAGCCTCACCAGCCCGATATCGACAACATCGCCGGTGATGCCGGCAACGCTGATCCGGTCGCCGACGCGAATGCCATAACGCCCGATGATAAAGAAATACGCGGCCACCGACAGCAGGACGGCCTGCAAACCTACGGCGATGCCTGCGGTGATGAATCCGGCAAAAGTTGCAAGCGAACTGAACTCGCTGACGAAGCCCAGGACCAGAACAACCACGAACAAAAACCCGATCACCACACGGCGCATGACGAGAAACTGCCGCCGCCGGCGAGGTTCGCTCACATACCGGAATGTGACCCGGCGCCAGAGCTCCGAAAGAATCAGAATCACCGCCAGTGCCAACAGAATTCCGAAAACCCGGACGAGAACAGAGCGAAGAACGTGCCTGGATTCCCGGGAAATCGAGTCGCGCCACTCGGCGAAGTTTGTTTTGCTGTCGTCGAGCACGACGATTTCCTGGCTGAGAGGAAGAAGAACGCCGGAAAGTTGCTTGAAGCGATCAGTGAGTTCCTGAAAGGCTTGCCGTTCTTCCTGAAGCTGCTGAGAATCGGTAGCGGCAGGCTGATTGCCCAGCTTCTGACTCAGTTGAATGGTTGCCCGGAGCGCGTCTCGGAGCGGCGTACGCAAACGGTCCGCGACATTGCGTGTATAGACGGTTTCTTCGAGGAGTCCGTCGATCTGGCGCTCAGCGCTCATGTAGTCGTACAACGTAATTGCCTCGCTGATCAGACCGCCCGAGTTCGCTAGCGAGGGTTTGGCAGTTGCAGGTGTGGCCGCGGGAGTCGCCACCGCTTTTTGAGGACTCGCTGGCGAGCCTAGAACTTCGGGAACCGATCTGGCGAGTTGATTGATGCCGCCCTCGAGACCACCCGCGATCTCGCCATTGGTTTCCACGAACGCCGCCATCTTCTGCACAGCATCGAGAACAGCTTTCTGTAGCTCCAACTGGCCCTGAAGAGCATCCCGCTGTGAAATGAGATTGTTGCGCCGCGCGGGCTGTGCTTTGGCAATTTGCGCGTTCACATTTTCGATCTGGGATTGCAGTTGATCGATCTGGGCGGAAGTCTTTGCCTGCATCTGCGCTAGATTTTGCTGCTGCGTCGTCTCGGAGGAGGCCTGATTCGTACCGTTAACCTTTTGTTGAGCCGCGATCAGAGTGCTCTCGGCCTTCGCCGACTGAAATGCGAGCCGCACGGCCTGAGCGCCAAGGCTTTGCGCGTTGTCCTGATAAATGGCGTCGCTAGGCTGTCCGATAGACAGGCCCGTCGCCGAATGACGATACCAGTTGATGATCTGGTTTAAATGATGCAGGGTGGCAGAACCATCGAGTTGAATCGGCGGCAAGGGATTTAGTGAGGGTTGGGAACCTTGCTGAGCAAGAGCCTCCGGCGGCTGGGGCGGCTTCGAATCTTGTGCCCACAAACCCACTTCGCCGGTTAGCGATAGCAGGACGATCGCGAGGATTCCGCCGGCGCGGCGCCAGGGTGCGATCGCGTGATGCTTGATGGTTTCGTGCATTTTTCTCCGTACGATTGCCAGCGAAGCTTCTCAGCGAAATCATGCCAACAATCCAAATGGCAAGTTGGGGAATCTAATCGACCATGCGCCTTCCAAAACGCTTCGTCGGTTTTATTGTAACGATTCAGTCCGTTCTTTTTTTTGTCCATTTTTTTCTTTATGAGACGTGGACATTTTCGCTAACTGCCAGCGATCGCCCCAGAGTGCTGTGGATCAAGCTGGTTCTCAGCTTTTTGTCGGTGAGCTTCGTGACCGCATCGGTACTCGCCTTTCGTTACACAAATCCGGTGTTGCGCGCGTTTTATAGAGCTGCCGCGATCTGGATGGGTTTTCTGAGTTTCTTTTTCCTCGCAGCGACTGGCTCCTGGGTCATTTTCGGAGTCGCGCGGCTGGCTGGGCTGGAAATGAACTTCCATCGGATGGTGGAATGGCTCTTCGTTGTCGCAGTGGTTGCCGGACTCTACGGGGTTTTCAATGCTGGCTGGACGCGAACCACGCGGACAACTGTGCGACTCGCGAATTTGCCAGCAGCGTGGCGCGGGCGCAAGGCGGCCCTGATCAGCGATCTCCATCTTGGCCACGTTCGAAACGGCACCTTTCTGCGGCGGATGGTTGTGAAGATTTTGCGCGAACAGCCGGATGCGATTTTTATTGCGGGTGATTTGTATGACGGCACGGCCATCGACGCGGGACGAGCGGCGGAGCCGCTGAGCGACCTGACCGCGCCGCACGGAGTTTATTTTGTCGCGGGAAATCACGAACAGTTCGGGGACGACAGCAAATATCTGAAAGCTGTTGCAGCGACCGGCGTGCGCGTGCTCAGCAATGAGAAAGTGGAAGTAGATGGCCTGCAGATTGTGGGTGTGCCGTATCGAAATGCAGCGCAGGACGGGCTGGCATCGGTGCTGCGGCGCATCCGTTTGGATCGTGACCGCGCCAGCATCCTCTTGACACATGCTCCCGATCATCCGGAAATCGCTGAGGCCGCTGGTGTTTCCCTTCAACTCTCCGGGCATACGCATCTGGGACAGTTCATTCCCTGGAGCTGGATGGCCCGCCGGATTTACCGGCAGTTTGTATATGGTTTGAGCCGGATCGGAAAGATGCAGGTTTTCACCTCCAGCGGAGCAGGAACCTGGGGTCCGCCGCTGCGCTTGGGATCGAATCCCGAGATCGTAATGCTGGAGTTCGAGTAGAGGTAACTAACTCCGGTAATATTCACTCACACAATCGGACGGTCATAAGTCACCTAGGCCGAAGAACGCAACAACTATTTCACGTACTTCGGGCCGGCGGGCGCGTCCCATGGATCGTACTGCAGGGAAAAACGGATTCTCTCTGGAGTCGAGGGGTGGCTGTACGACCAGAACACGAGCAACCGGTTCGGCGTGGGATAGTCGTAGCTTTTCTCTCCCAGCTTCTGAAAGGCGGATGCGGCGACTTCGCCATTATGAGGGAAAAGGCCGTGCGTTACTTCCAGTCCGTAGACATCGGCCTGATGCTCCTGGTAGCGGCTGAAAGCATTGCCGATGGGTTCACCTACCAGAGTGAGCAACGAGAGCGCCAGCATCAGCACAGGCAGAGCGGCTAAATCGTTAACACCGCGGACGTGCCAGGCGTCGCCCCATCGCGCGAGCATCGCGAGCACGATTTTTCGTCCCAGCCAAAACCCGAGAAACGTCATCGCCGAGAAAAAAGCCAAGCCCTTGTAAATGTGGTTCAGAACGTAATGACCCATTTCGTGCCCAAAGACAAAAAGCGTTTCAGGAACTGTCATGTCGCGCGAAGTGTTGTCCCACACGACTACACGCTTGGTGGCGCCGATTCCGGTGACATAGGCGTTGTAGGTTGTGACTTTCTCGCTGGCCTCCATCTCGAACATACGGTCGCGCGGAATGTTGAGTCTGCCACGCTGCGTTACTTTTTCGATCGCGCTGACGAGTTGCGGCTGCGTCTTATCCAGCGGTTCGAACTTATTGAACATCGGATCGAGGATGACGGGAGCGACAAAGATCAGCAGGACCACGAAAGGCTGCGTCAGCAGCCAGAAGTAAAACCACCAGCGAAGCGGACTTTTGCGGATAATCCAGAATAGCGCGGCGACCGCCAGCACCATGATCACCAGCGAAAGTGCCTCAGCCTTGCACCAGTCGCCTGCCCAGGAGCCCCACCCCTGCACGGAGAGTCCGTAGGCGCGCGAGATGCGGTGCTCATAAATATCGAGGGGCAAGGTAATTAACGCGATCAGAAGCGTCAGCAATGGCACGAAGACAAGCGCCTGCACAACGCTGTTCGTGCTGACCCGCTCTGCGAGATCACGGAAGGCGGGTGCTACGCGCAGCTTGAGCAGCACCCACAAAACCGCAATACCGAAAAGCATGCCAAACAAATACAAGACGGTGCGCGTCTTATAGAGCGCTTCGGCTTTGGCCAATTTTTCTGGAGGCAGGCTGTATTCAGTGACTTGCAGTTCCTGCGGCGGCTGACTTGGTTGGGGCTGTACCGAGCTAGGTGGCGCCGTGCCAGGCTTCGGCTGCGCGAATGCGAAGGTCAGCGACAAAGCGACAACACTACAGAGAACAAGCCGGGATGCGGTTGCTTTCACAGAGATTTCCTTCTTCATTTTCTGCACCATTTTCTGCACCCGGATGATAAGTTGTCGGAGCCGTATAATCCAACCTTCTCGCAACGCACACCGGCGGTCATGAACCAAAGAGAAATACAGGATGAGGTCACCCGTCTCTTGCCTGCGCGCAAGGGACATTTTCTGCTTGAGTCGGGCCACCACGGCAACTTGTGGCTCGACCTTGAATTATTGTGTCTGCGGCCGGAACAGATCAGGCCGCAGGCAGCACAAGTTGCCGCGCGCCTTGCGGCGCACAACGTAGAGGTGGTGTGCGGGCCGCTCGTCGAAGGAGCGTTCGTGGCACTGATGGTTGCTGAGAAACTCGGTTTGCCTTTCACCTATGCAGAGCGGTTCGCAGATGTGTCCAGGGATGCTCTTTACCCGGTACAGTACCGTCTTCCGCGCGCCCTTCGCGATGTGGTGCGTGCAGGTCCGCAAACGTTCCGCGAATGGCCGAGCCTGCGTTGACGACGTCGTTGACGATGGCTACGCGCTTGCCCCTGCGGAGCCCAACCGGTCGCGATTGCTGCTCTCGTTGTGCTGGGACAGTCTGCCGCAAAGTTTGCGGCGGATCATAAGTTGGCCCTGGAAAGAATTGCATCTCTCCCAAATGAAATCTGGATCCCCGCAGAATGTCCGTTGTGCGGTCGCAGTATTCCCCTTGAGGATTTTCTGAACACAAAGGCAGGTGTAGCATGAAGCTTTCAATTCGGATTGCAGCCGCTGTGCTGCTTCTCACCTCTTCCATGTCGGCACGAGACCGTTCCAGCGCGCGCTCAATGGTTGTTACAAAGTACGGCATTGTTGCGACCAGCCATGTGCAGGCTTCGCTGGCGGGCTCGCAAATACTGGCGCGAGGAGGTTCTGCCGTGGATGCAGCAATTGCCGCGAATGCCGTCCTTGGCGTGACTGAGCCAATGATGAACGGCATGGGTGGCGATCTGTTTGCAATTTACTGGGAGGCGAAGACCGGCAGACTGTACGGCCTCAACGCAAGTGGATGGGCGCCGCGCGGATTAACTATTGAGTATTTGAAAGCGAAGGGTGCAACCTCGATGCCCCCGGCGGGGATTGACTCGGTCACGGTTCCCGGTGCGGTCGCGGGCTGGCACGCACTGTACGAGCGTTTTGGACGGCTAGGGTGGAAAGATCTTTTCCAGCCTGCGATTTTCTACGCCGACGATGGCTATCCGGTTCCCGAAATTATTGCCTCCTATTGGACTGAGTCGGCTGATTGGATTGCGAATGATGCGGAAGCCCGGAGGGTTTATCTGCCCGGTGGCAAGCCTCCCGCGGTCGGACAAGTGTTCCAGAATCACGATCTCGCGAAGGCGTTGCGGCTGGTGGCCGAGAATGGAGCGAACGCATTTTACAAGGGCGAGATTGCGCGCACGATTGTGAGCACGTCGCAGAGTCTGGGCGGAACGATGGCACTTGACGATCTGGCGGAGTTTTCGCCGGAATGGGTCGAGCCCGTTTCTACCACCTATCGCGACTGGACCATTTACGAGCTTCCTCCGAATGGTCAAGGCATGGCGGCACTGGAGATGCTGAATATTATGGAGACTTCGCCGCCATCGGCCGATGGTCCGCTCAGCGTCACGGAGTTGCACAAAAAAATCGAAGCCATGAAGCTGGCCTACGCCGATCTGGCGCTGTATAACGCGGACCCGCGATTCGCGAAGATTCCAGTGAAAGGGATCTTGTCGAAAGATTATGCACAGCAGCGCGCCAAGCTCATCGATCCCGGTAAAGCGAATTGTGAGGTTGGGGCCGGTGTGCCACCTTTCAGCGACACCACTTATCTTTCGGTGGTGGATCGCGAGGGCAACATCGTCTCGTTGATACAAAGTAATTACGAGGCTTTCGGCGCAGGCATGGCCGTGCGCGGCATGGGGTTTGTGCTGCAGGATCGTGGGGCACTGTTTTCGCTCGATCCTTCCTCGTCGAATGCGCTGGCCCCGCACAAGCGTCCGTTTCATACCATCATTCCAGGGTTCATGGAGCGCGGCGATCAACACATTGGCTTCGGCATCATGGGAGGAGCGAACCAGCCGCTGGCCCACGCGCAATTCGTTTCCAACGTCGTCGACTACGGCATGAACCTTCAGGAGGCGATGGAGACTGCGCGCTTCACGGTTAGCCCGCAACGTGGTTGCAACATTGTGATCGAATCTCGTGTGCCGGCGGAGGTGCGACAGAAGCTCTCCGCGATGGGGCACCAACTCGACGTCCGGCGCGAATACACAACCGCGATGGGACGTGGACAGGCTGTCCTGCACGACTCGAAGACCAAGGTGAACTATGCAGCGTCAGACGCACGCGCCGATGGTGCTGCCATACCGGAGCAGTGATTCGTTTAGCGGATAACATCCAGCGTTAGGGGGCAATTAAGATCCGCGAAACCAGATTCATTCAAACCAGGATTCATTCCGTTTACGAAACCCGGCGGAACTCCGAGACCCAATTCGTCTCCCATGTCTTTCCGCCGTCAGCTGAAAACGCCTGCTCCCAGCGGGCGGATGTAGACGTGATCTGTGACCAGGTAACCCGGACGCGGATCGGTTTTCCTCGGAGATTGTCGCTGGAGTAGAAACTGCCGACTCCGTTCTCGAAATGGCCTTTAATTGGTGGATCGAGGTTGGCGGAGGGATTGCGCCCGTCGAGCCACCAAACCGCCCACTCCCGGGTTTTCGGATCGTAGGACCGCAGGCTGACTCCTCGAACGTCGCCGCCCGGCATTTTGAACACATTGTCCCCCATGTTGGCCCAGCCGTCCATGAGCGAGCGCGTAATCAAGGTACCATCGAATTCCACCCATTCACGGCTGTTGGTGAGACGCTCCTTCAATTGACGATGATGGACTTGCCATTGGCCGACGAGAAAATCGAAATCGTGGAGACCGGTCAGATTGGCCGCTTGCGGAACCTTCGCATCTTGGAAGGAGTGTGCCGGGGCCATCAGCCCGAGAATGGCGGCCAAGATCGCGGCAGCGAGTGTGACACGAGAATTTTTCACGAGATCGTTCCCTTGCCTCCTTGCGGGTGATGTCGGGTAATGTCACGTTCCAACCAGCGACCCGCGGCCGAGTTCAGTGAACCTTGTCGGATGCATCTGGCACCCGCGTCTGATCAGTAATCCAGTTCACTTCCCACGTCTTGCCTCCATCGTCCGAGAATGACTGTTCAAAGTGCGGCGAATTCGTTGTCAAGTTCGTCCAGACAAATCGAATCAGAATAGTTTTGCCATTGATCGTATCCTGGGCAAAAAACTCGCCGCGCCCATCCTTGAATTCGCCGACCTGTGGTGGGTCTAGGATGCCGATCTTTCTGTTGGCCCAATAGAGGCGCCACTGGTGGGATTGCGGATTGTACACACGCAGCGTCAGACCTTCGATGTGGCCGCTTGGGCCATCGACCTCGATCGTGTCCAGTTGGGAGCCGCCATCCCAAACCCTGAAGCAGGCGCCAGTCCCGTCAAACTCGACCCAGGTATTGGAACCTGTCAGCGGATGGAGGCGGCGCTTCAGGTGATATTTCCATGAGCCAATCAGGGGATCAAAATCGTGCTGCCCATCCCGCTCCCCGGCAGTTGCCTGTTCACTTTTCGCCGCATCTGAACTCTGTTGCGCGAGACCCTGCCGGGCTTGAAAGACTACAACCATGATGCACGCCATGAGATAGGCGCGAATGTGGCGCATGTCCATTACGTCCCCCCTTAATTCGTCTGTTTGTGCCGCACACTGGTTCGATTCTCAGCGTTGTATGTGGCGGAGTTAGCCAAGGCCGTTTTCGAACAGCGGCGTTTGACTCCAGCGATTGGCTTCAGCGCAACGGTCTCGGGGCGCGCGCGTGATGGCGTAGCAACCGCCGCAAGAGTGGCCACCGGCGCCGCCGCTGGATGTGGAGAAGCTATGGCTAAACTAAATCTTGCGCTGTCGTCGACAGTTGGCTTTGGGTGAGCGATCCCGAGCAAGGCATGGCCCGCCATCAGGGCCGCAAGCAAGCAGAGCAGGCCGCCAGCCAGTCCGATCCCACGAGTTCCGGCGCCCGTTGGCTTGAGTCCGAGCACACGGAAAACGCGCTCGGAAAGCGGTCCACGGTTTGCAGCCATAGCCAGGGCAGGGGCGCTTCTCCATTCTTCCATGAGGGTAAGAGCGCGAGCGTACTCCACGGGATTGCCGCAAAGAGAGATGGCTACATCGTCGCAGCAGTTCTCGCGTTCGACGCGGATACGCCGGTTCAGCCACCATACGCCGGGGTGATAAAAGAGTAGTGTCTCAACCACAATCTGGAAAACATTCACGAAGGCATCGAACCTTTGGATGTGAGCCAACTCGTGAGCTACCACCGATTGCAACTGCTCCTCAGAAAGGCCTGTGAGAGCGGTTATGGGCAACAGCACGATGGGACGAAGCCACCCAATTACCGCCGGGGTCTGCAACCACTGGCACTCGCAATAACGGATTGCCCGATGCAGACCAAGCCGTCGTTGCTGCGTCTGGCAAATTAGAAGCACGCGAGTGCTCAGAGTGGCGCACTTTTTGCGGCGCTCCCGTTCGAGGAGCAAGAATCCGCCTGCGGATCGAAGGCTGAAGAACGCCACTCCAAGGAGCCATGCTTCCACCAACCAGGACGGTGCGTCGAGCGATGGGGAAACGTGTGACAACGCGGACGAAATTCTGGCGATGCTGCTGCCGGAGTTCGCTGGCTGCGGCTCAGCAATCACGCCGGAACGCGTAGGAGCCGATTCGCCGAAGGACTCGAGAACGAGGAATGTGACAACGGGCGCCGCGAGCATACAGACCAATGCACTCACGGCGACCACATAGCGGGTAGAGGGGCGGCGGCAAAGAACCATCAGAACCGCAGCCAGCGCCGCCAAGGCCGTGCCTTGCCAGAGAAAATGCAACAGGGTCCAGCCCAAGGAGTGCATCGCGCCCGGGGAAAGCCATTGGGTGAGGATGATCATCTCCGTCTCCTTTCGTATTCGTCGAGCAAGCGGCGTAGTTCGTCAATTTCTTTAGGCGACGCCTTGCGTCCGGCCAGGGCATGCTTCATGAGTTGGCTGGCGGAGCCTTCGAAGACACGGTGCAGCATGTCCCCCGCAAGCTGGCGTTTAGTTTGCTCTGCTGGCAGGCATGCTTCATAGACGTGCGCCCTCTGGGTTTCGTTTCGGCGGACCGTGCCTTTTGCGGTCATGATTTGCAGAAACTTCAGGACGCTGGTATAGCCCATGGCCCTTTTCTCTTTCAGACGGTCATACACTTCCCGGACGGTTGAGGGGCCTCGAGTCCAGAGAACACGAAGTATTTCGAGCTCCGACACGGTAGGTTTCAGCGGGGCCGGCTTCATGGGAAAAGAACATACTACGAAGGACTTCGTAGTGTCAACGAAAATCTTCGTAGACGAACCGGTCAATGGCCAGTGATCAGTGGTCAGTGGTCAGTGGTCAGTAATTTAGTCCGAATCGATTTCCTTCTGGCCACTGGCCACCATCCACTGATCACTGCTTCTTGAATTTCTGGAAGAGGCGCTCCGCATTCTTGTGGTAGATCTTTTCGAGGACGGGATCAGAAAGATCCATCCCGTAGATTTTCCAGCGGCCCTGCCCGGGATATCCCCAGTAGTCGAAATATTCGTCTGCGGTTTCGAGCCAGCGGAAATGATTGCGATACATAGCCTCGTCCATACCGTTATCCGTACCGAACATGAGGCGATCCTGATACTTCAAAAAGAATTCGCGGGCGCGGCGGGGCTGGCGGCCCAGCTCGGCCTCGCGTGCGCCGAATTCGACCATCACGTTGGGAAGCGTATCGAGCAGGTGCGAAACGTAATCGAGGTTTTCGGGCCAGTTCGCCATGTGCAGCGCCACAAAAGTTGTGTGCGGATGTTTGGCAAACATGCGGTCGCGCGCCGCGAGGATCGATTCCTTCGTGGGGTACTGCGGGCCGTAGAAACTCCAATCCGGATGTTCAGTCAGCTCCTCATAGCGCTCATTGGTGGCATCCACGGGATGGAAAAACGCTTCAGGATCGGTAACGTGAATGAACACAGGAATGCCAAGCCGGCCACATTCTTCCCAGATGGGATCGAGGCGCGGGTCATCCACCGTAACCAATTTCCCCGACTTGTCTCGAATGCTCAGACCAAGATCCTTTAGCTGTTTCAATCCACGGGCACCACGCGCGACCGAGTCATCGAGCTGCGCCACCATCTCCTGGCTGAAGTTTGGATCGTCAATCTTGCTCCAGTCGATCTGCTCCAAGACCATGAAGCGGCCCGGATAGGGCTTGACCATCTCGTCGATCACCGCCTGCAGTTTGTCGCCCCACATCCCGGTAAGGATCACCACGGTCTTCACATTGGTGTGGTCCATGATCTCGACTACGCGGGCCGGCGGCATATGGTCGTCAATTCTCATCGCGTCATTAACGTGGTTGTGAACGTCGATCACGTAAAACTTGGCGCGGTCGACGTTGTGCTCCGGCGCGTGCAGCATCGAGCGGGGATGAAAGTCTTTCAGCAGGAGCGTCTTGTTCTTTTCGGCATCGGCGGCAGATTTGTAACCGATCTTTTCTTGGGGCTGGTCCTTCGACTGATCGGAGGTTGGTGAGACGGTTTGCGGCCACATCGGCACGCTAAGAACAAGAGACATCATCGCAATCAGTTTGGCCAGCATGTGAAATCCTGCAAAAGAAGTTGAAGTAAATCGAGTTACGCCCGCAACAAGTTGCGCGCGATGAACAAAACATTGGCCGGACGCTCGCCCAGCCGCCTCATAAAATAGGGATACCACTCGGTGCCGAACGGAATATAGATTCGGACGCGCCAGCCCTCGCGGACCAGCCTCTGCTGCAGGTCGCGCCGGATGCCATATAGCATCTGGAACTCGAACGCGTCTGGTGAAATTTTCTCGTGGGTGGCGAACGCTTCGGCCTGCTGAATGATGTTCTCATCGTGCGTGGCTAGTCCGTGATAGATGCCGCTTTTCATCAAGACCTTCATCAGCTTGACGTAGTTGGCATCAACCTCGGATTTGGCGGCGAAAGCAATTTCTGCAGGTTCTTTATACGCGCCCTTGCAGAGGCGAATGCGTATTCCTTCGGCTAGAAGTTTTTCGACATCGCTCTCGGAGCGTTTAAGGTACGACTGAATCACGGTGCCGACCGAGTTCTCGTTCCCGGGCACACGGTGAAGTTCATGAACGAAATCCAGTGTGCGTTGCGTGTACGGCGAGCCCTCCATGTCGACCCGCACAAAGCCCGGAGGATTCATGGACGCGGCTTTAGCGACCAGCCCCCCGACGATTTCGTGGGCGAGCTTTTCGTCGACATCCAATCCCATATGGGTGAGTTTGAGGCTGATGTTAGCGTTTAGTCGATTCGCGAAAATGGCGTCGAGAATTTGATGATAGCGCTGGGCACTGTGGCGGGCCTCATCGGAATTGGTAACGTTTTCGCCCAGGTTATCGATGGTGACGCTCATCCCCGCGCGATTGATCGCCTGGGTGGCGCGGACGGCATCGGCAATCTCGGTGCCGGCAACAAAGCGGCTGGAAACGCGGCGCCCGAGTGAGGAACGCTCCGCAAAGCTTCGCAACGATGCGTTTTCCGAAAGACGGACAAAAAAGGTTCTTAACATTCCTCTCCCGGAACATTATCTGTCCAGACAGATCGATGAATGAGGAGGAAGGGCACAGAAAGTTGTATCACAAAAGAGAGCCCTGTTGAGTCAGGACACAAGTCGTACGGCCTGAAATTAATCGCGGAACTTTTGCAGAAGATTGGCTGACTGTTAAGGAGTGAATTTCAGTTCAACAATTTCGTGAGTTTCATGGGAAGCCGGCTCCCACTTCCACTGCCGCAGCGCATCCTCAGCAGATTGGACAAGCAAGGGATGGCCGCCCTTTACTTCGAGGGATTTCACCTTCCCGTTCGGGGCTACCAACACGTCTGCCCGTACGTTGCCTTGTATCCTCAAGGGACGGCAGAGGCCGGGATATTGTGGAACTGTTTTACTAACAAGTTTGCGGTTAGCCTCCGCGGCTTGCTGGGCAGAAGCGGAGATGGGGACAAACAAGCAAACTGCCAGAAGAGCGAGTAATACAGCCACAATCCGATTCTTCGTGGGGATAATTTTCTTCATGGAAGAAATTTGTCCGCATCCAGAATAAGAGGGCGCTAATCCACTTCCCAGATCACGTCGGTAACAACAGCGCACATTACCATCGCGTACCTTACCAGGTGTCGTGCGCTGTGTAAGTAATTGCAGGTCGGCTGGTCGGGAAATCCCAGACCTTCCCTGTCTTCACATTCTGCAGCTTTAGGTCCTAGCGGTTCTCCGTTTACCAGGAGTAGTGCGCAGCGTAAGTAATTGTCTTCTCGTCGTCAGGCGCAATGGTCACCAGAAATTCGATAGTGTGGCTATCGGTTTTCTTATAGTCAGCGGAGTTTGAGGCGATGTCCCAGTTTACCGCCCGGTAAAGGTGTTCGACCACGCGCACTTCCACCGGTTCCTTCTTATGGTTGCGAACCTTTATTTCGAAGGATTCGGTTGCGGTGCGTCTGTTGTTGTCGACGATGTAGCCGCTTCGGCGGCGCTCTCCCGCAAGATCAAAAGCATTGCCGGTGTAGATACGCACGGTTTCATCCCGAGGCGTGTGCTCGATTGTATTCTCGCCGGTAAATTCGATCTGCCCGTCGTCGTTGCGACGATAAAAACGCACGCGGCCTTTGGGCAAGGGCATCCCAAGATGGTTCGCTTCTGAGTTACGGAACTCGCGCATTACCCAGATCTTCGTATTGGATTCCGTGCCGTAGGAGTGATCGTTGCGAATGTTGTCCCACATCCATCCGTTGTAGCGGTTGGAGTCGATCTTCACGCCGTCGTAGATATAGATTTGTTTGGTGCCGACGGCCGCGGCGCGAATGAATTCCACTTGCTTCGTTTCGCGCTCGCGCAGCGTGGTCGATCGTTCGAGCGTGTAGAGGTGGTATTCATCGAAGGCTTTTTCGGTGACGGGAGGCCGAAAAACGTCTCCCCCCATTCCTCCCACGTCAATGGCGCGGTTCATGGCGAAGGTTTGCGGCGGCCGAATCTTGTTTACATCTCCGGCCATCAACTTGATGCGCGCGTTTTCGAAAGTCTTGCCGGTTCGGTTGTCCATTGTGACCCAACCCACAATATCGACGATGTCTCCCTTCTCCGGCGCAATGATGTTGTAGTCGGCTTGCCAGCTCATCCCTCCTGTTATGTAAGAAAACTCTGCGGGAAATTTGCCAGGTTTGTCAGACGCAAGCAGCCACTCCAAGCGCGGCTTGAGAATCGTCTCAGCCGTCAGGTCCGGGAAAATTGGCGTACCGGGAAGACCAAACTGCAACTGGCCTCCCACTTCAATGATAGGTTCTTCCTGCGCTGGTTGGGGCTGGCCATAGCGATTCATGTTGAAGTAGCCCTGCGGCACGTAGCCGCTGCGGACGACCTTGCCTTTTATTTTTGTGTGGTCCGGCAGCTCAAAATCGATGTTGCGGCCCTCGTAGAGCGAGAGCAACGAAACCTGTGAAACGGGATCGGCGCGATAGTCTTGTTCCAGCACGCGCACTGCGTGCTTGCCGGTTGGATCCCGCAGGATGACCGAGTCGGGTTCCAGGTGCATGGTGATGTCATTTACATTGACCTGGTTTTCGCCGGGCTTCAGATCCAGCGGCAGATTCTCACGGACCACAGCGAAGTCTTCGTTATAGATGGTAAGGGAGGGCTGAGTGGATTGCTGTCCGAAAACGCTGCCGCAGAGAGCCAAGATACAGACAAAGCGAACGATCATAAAGCGACACCTCCACGGAAAATCCGGTCGGCGCATCTTTAGAGTTAGACACCAGAAATCGGCTCCTGGTATTCCTCACAGTCAAACTCTATCGACAGTGGAACGCGTGTGGGAGTGATTCTTGCGCTGTTTAGGCAGGTTGGTTCACTTTCCGTGTTCTTCGAGGAATTTTTCCACTTCGATGGCGGCCATGCATCCCGTCCCGGCGGCGGTTATCGCCTGGCGATAGCGGCGATCTTGCACATCCCCACAGGCATAGACACCATGGACGCGAGTCAACACGTAGTTGTGGGTTTTGAGATAACCGTCGGCGTCGGTGTCGAGTTGGCCGGCGAACATTTTCGCGTTAGGCTCGTGGCCGATGCCGAGGAAGAGTGCGCTGGCCGGGAAATCCCAGACCTTCCCTGTCTTCACATTCCGCAACTTCAGGCCGGTGACTTCCTGCTTCGCGTGGTCATACACATCTTCAACAACCGTATCGGTGAGGAAGTGAATCTTTTCGTTATGCTGGGCGCGATCCAGCATGATCTTCGAAGCGCGGAAGCTGTCGCGCCGGTGAATGAGCGTAACCTTGGTCGCGAAGCGCGTCAGGAATAAAGCTTCTTCCATAGCGGAGTCTCCGCCGCCAATCACCGCGATTTCCTTGCCGGAAAAAAAGAAGCCGTCACAGGTGGCGCAGGAAGAAACTCCGTGGCCGATTAGCTTCTGTTCGTTCGGCAGCCCCAGCCAACGGGCGGAAGCGCCGGTGGCAATGATCAACGCGTTGGCATGCACCTGGTGCTTGCCCAGATGAAGTAGAAATGGACGATTGCTGAGGTCGGCGCTGGTGAGATGCGCCATGCGGTATTCGGCGCCAAAGCGTTCAGCCTGTTTGCGCATGTTCTCGACCAGTTGCGGCCCCATGATTCCTTCGGGAAAGCCGGGAAAGTTTTCCACGAGCGTCGTGAGGGAGAGTTGGCCCCCGGGTTCGTGACCTTCGACGACAAGAGGCTTCAAATTGGCGCGAGCCGTGTAGAGCGCGGCAGTGTGTCCGGCGCAGCCGGAGCCTAGGATGACGACGTTGCGGGTTTCGCTCATGATTGATTTGTGCTAGCCGTTAGATTGCGGATTTCAGGTTTCGATGCATCGCATCGCTTCGCGCGACAAGGCAAACCTTGACAACAGAGGAGGCTGAGGTGCACAGGGGAATTCCTGTTCATTTCTTTTCTTCGGTAGTCTTGGCGGACTTTGGTTTTGCTTTCGCTCCTGCGGCGGGGATCTGGGCCAGTTCCGCCGGTACTGTGCGCTTTACGCCAAGCAGGCTACGGTAGTTGGCCAGCACCTCGGAAGCGCTGCGGAATAGTGGCTCGTAGGCGCTTTGGTCCGGCGCAGCTCCGTTCTCGGAGCCGGCACAGCGAGCGAGAGCGATCGACGATTTTCCGAAACGTTCGAGCCGGACGCGGCTGGCAGGAGTGTTAGCTGTGACCATGTTTTCGGCGCTGCTGATTGCGGACGCGCTATCTTCCATCGAGACCATGATCAAGTCTTTGGGATCACGCACGTGCAACACCAGTGTCTCGACCATATTCTGGCCATCGTTGCTGAAGGAGTACTGCACGCTGGAAAACAGGGCTTGCACAGCGAACTCACGGCGAATGCGAACATAGTTGGCGACCGAAGAGTTGTCCGACAACGTAGTCGTTTGGCCCGGATGGAAGATATTCGGCGCTTCAGTTAAGGTCGAACGGCCGTGTGAGACTTCGAAATCGTCACTGAACAACGGCTGTTTCGGGATGCGCGCCAGGGCTGAGGCGATTTCTTTCTGCTCCTCCGCGGAGGGTGTGCACACGTTGAGCAAATTAACCTTCACCTGCGGCTGAGTTGCGGGGTTCTCCGGGGCCTGCTGTGACATCGCCGGGAGCGTCACCGCAAAGAAAAAGAGAGTGAGGACCAGAATGAGTTTTTGAAGCACGGCAGAATTCTAAATGATGCGGAGCCTTTCACCACAGAGGCACAGGGACACAGAGAAAATCTTTCGTTACTTCCGTTTTCTCTCTGCCTTCTGGTCTTTTGTTAGATGGTAGGGCGCAAAGGTTTCGCGGGTATGCGAAGACGATTAGAATTCACTCATGGCAAACCTGACATTGGTTTATGGCATGCGTCTGCTCCCCTCCGAAGATGTGGCGGAAGTGGGTCAGGCTCCGGTAAAGCTCAGTAACGGACGCGAGGCACATGTCACCATGCACGTCCTCGAGGGCAGTAAAGAAGAGATCGAGAAGCAGTTGCGCACCAGTTTGGAGGCGTTTTTCGATCTCTATCCGGAGATCTGAGTTCTTGGGTCAGAAAGGTTCGACGAGCATGCGCAGAGGTTAAGGATCTGCGGCCGAGCCTGTCTTTGTTTTAGCGTCATGTGAAGCAGCGATTCGAATCCCATGAGAGAGCTTTATTGGAAGTTGCGCGAAAAACTGCTGACGGCCGGCTTATGGCCGAAGGGATGGATCGCGCGCGGAGCTTGCTATTCGTTGGGACTCGCGGTGGTATTTTTCACTCTCCAAATCCTCCTGCGACTGTTTTCTCCGAAGTTGAGTGCGGGCCTTGAAGGGTGGGTTAAGTTTCTTTTATTCGACGCGGCTCTGCTGTTTTCCATCGTTACGTTTCGCGCCCTCAAGCGGAAAATTCTGTGGCGCCTGCGCAACCGGCTGATCGTGACCTACATCTTCATCGGCGTAATTCCTGCGGTATTGCTGATTGTAATGGCCTTGTTTACCGCGTATCTATTTGCGGGACAGTTCTCAGGCTTCGCGGTCACCTCTGAGATTAGCACTCAACTACGAAGTATGGAAGCAGCCAACTCGGCAATCGCCAATGAATTGGCGGCTAAACTTGAGCGCGGGGAAAATGCCAACGCCGAATCCCTGAGCGGACTAAGAAGACGCAACCCTGTCTGGGAGCATCGTCAAGTTTGCGCCTGGTACGATGACAAGCCGTTGCCGGTGTGTACCGACCCCAAAGGCGCTACTGCGTTTCCTTATCCAGAGTTCTTCCGCGAAGATGATAATCCCTACGCCGGCGCATTGCGCGACAGGCAGCCGTTTCACGAAATCGTTCGCGATCGCGGTCAACTCCACCTTCGCGTCGCTTCTGTTCTTGCTACGCGCTCCGGAAAGCTGACGGTCGTGACCAGCGAACCGCTGGACAAGCGTCTTGCCTCGCAATTCTCCGATAGCCTGGGAGAAATTACGCTCTACGCTGCCGGGCTGCAACATGACCCTACCTTCACGGTGGGCAGACTTCCCGCCCCCTCGAGCGTCATGGATCATGAGATTTGGTTCGGGACACCGCTTCGAGTTGTCGATTGGAAAACGGGAAAGAACGAGACCATCGGAACACCGGTCTCTCCAGTCGTAAGGGTTCGGACCATGCCGTCGTTGCTTTACGGCAATCTCTTTGCTTCTCTTGAGGACTTCGCCAAGGGTATCGAATACATCTTGTTTGGTGTGCTCATTTTTTTTGCAATCATCGAGTTGGTTGCCCTGATCATCGGCACGCGAATGACGCAGACAGTCACAGGAGCGGTGGCACATCTTTACGACGCCACCAAAAACGTGGATCGCGGCGATTTCAGCCATCGGATTCCGGTGAAATCGGCGGATCAGTTAGCCCAACTCTCGCTCTCTTTCAATTCGATGACGGAGTCCATTGAGAAGTTGATTCTCGAGCAAAAAGAAAAACAGCGGCTGGAGGGCGAACTCGCGATCGCGCAGGAAGTGCAGGCGCAGTTGTTTCCACGCCAGGTTTCCGAGCTGGAGTCGCTCGAGGTGCACGGCTTCTGCCGTCCGGCGCGCACGGTAAGCGGAGATTACTACGACTTCCTCACGGCCAGCTCGCACAAGCTGATCCTGGCGGTTGGCGATATCAGCGGGAAAGGAATTTCCGCTGCGCTGCTGATGGCGACCATCCACTCGGCGGTGCGCGCCTACAGCGTTGAGAGCTTGCCCCAGATGCGCGAATCAGTGGCGCGCGAGCCGGTGGCGGTGGGCGCTGTGGCGGGAGCGGGGAGGATGATGGCAGCATGGCCCGAGGGCATTGAAGTTTCTCCAGGAGCGCTGCTCGGCCTGCTCAACCATCAACTCTACGAGAGCACTCCGCCGGAAAAATATGCCACACTTTTCCTTGGAATCTATGATGGCCGTTCGCACCAATTGACGTATAGCAATGGAGGCCACTTGCCACCGATCCTGATCGGCCAGGATGGGGCGGTGCGGCGGCTTGAAGCCGGCGGCACGGTGGTCGGCCTCTTCGACAACATGACGTATGACGAAGGCTCTGTGGTAATGCATCCCGGCGAGATTCTCCTTGCCTACAGCGACGGCGTCACGGAACCGGAAAACGAGTTCGGGGAATTTGGCGAGGAACGGTTGATCGATTTGGTAAGCACCCACCGGCAACAGCCGCTGGTGCAAATCAGCCAGACCGTCACTGCGGCGGTGGATGATTGGATCGGCGACAACGAACAGCCCGATGACATCACGCTGGTGCTGGCGCGGGCGCGGTAGCTCTCATTCTCAGTTCTTGGGTGGGCTTGTGGTGGCGGCGGCATTGCTGTCCCGGGGGAGGGGTGCCTTCGGGGTCAGGTAGAATGGCGGCATGAGAGACGAAAAGGCATTGCAGGTCTTCCTTCTGACGCTGCAGAAGACGGTGGATGGTGAGGTGTCTTGGCGGCGACTAGATAACCAGGAGATGGATGACGTGTTCGAGTATGACACCGCCGGCGGCTTCAATCTTAGAGTTTTTCCGCACTCCACGTATGACCAAGACAATCCGGATGGGGCAGGGCCGCCGTCTCTGACTATTTACGACAGTTCGAACCAGATGGTTTTTGACGTCACGTCGGAACTGGACGGCGTAGCCCTACGTGATCTGGATGCCCTGTACCTGAAGGCACGCAGTGTCGCACTTGGAATTGACGATAAGTTGGAGCTAGTCCTGAGAGATCTCAAGGCGCTGCCGGTGAGATCGCAATAGGGCGCCTATGGACAAGCGCTATCAGGTTTTCTTCAGCTCGACATATGAGGATCTCAAGGAGGAGCGTCAGCAAGTGATGCAGGCACTTCTGGAGCTCGACTGCATCCCGTCCGGCATGGAGCTTTTTCCTGCAGCTGACGACGACCAATGGAACCTCATAAAACAGGTAATAGATGACTGTGACTACTATGTGGTGATCATAGGGGGGCGCTACGGCTCAGTCGGAAAAGGTGGGAAGAGCTATACGCAAATGGAGTATGAGTACGCCGTGTCAAAAGGCAAGCCTGTCCTCGCTTTTCTGCACAAGAGCCCCGGCACCATCGCCGCAGACAAATCCGAGGAGAGTTCGGAGGGGAGGAGCAAGCTAAAGGCCTTCCGGGAACTGGCCGAGAAGAAAATGTGCAAGTATTGGTCTAGCCCTGAGGAGCTGGGGTCAGTCGTCAGCCGTAGCGTCGTAAAGCTTATGAAGTCGAAGCCAGCGGTCGGGTGGGTTCGCGCGGACCTAGTACCGGACGAAACGGCATCCAAAGAAATCCTTAAGCTAAAGAAGCAACTGGAGGATCTCCAGCACGAGCTGGAATCAACCCGCAATGCTGCACCTCCCGGGACCTCGGACCTCGCGCAGGGCGACGATCCGCTAGAACTTACTTTTAGGAGCACCTTCCGCGAGGTTGAAGGCGGGGTGAGCAGGGCGAGACAGAAAGAGCACCAGGTCGCCACGACATGGAGCGAAGTATTTTCCGTCATTTCGCCGCCCATGATCGACAAAGCGTCGGAGCAACAGCTGAGTGGGGCCCTCCGAGAGCATTTCAATAAGAGGGATAGACTGGTGGATCCTCAGGCGCTGCCATATGGCCTGGCGCTCTCCAACACCGACCTACAGAAGCTGAAGCTTCAGTTTCGGGCTCTTGGTCTGATTACAAAGGATACATCTCAGAAAAGCCTCAAGGACACGTCCACATATTGGACGCTAACGCCCTATGGTGACTCGCTGATGACCAAGTCCAATGCTGTGAGGTCAAGCCGTGCCACTGGCGAGGCACTGCCGAGCGCCATCGGCAAGGGCGGGACTAATGAGGGCAGCGAGTGACGCTTGCAGGCGGGTTGCCCATCCTTTGCGCCTTCTGCAAAGGGTGGGCGTTTCCGGAATCGGTGCCGTTGTTTGGATATCGCTTTGAATCATATCTTTTGCTTCTTCCACTTCCCTTGCTTGAACAAAATCGCGCTGGCGACGGCCATGGAACTCTCGGCGATTGCAATCGAGAAAAAAACTCCGTTCGAGCGCATGTGCATCAGGATCGCGAGCCAATAGGCAAGCGGTATCTCGAAGAGCCAGAAACCGAAAAAGTTCACAATCGTCGGAGTGATCGTATCTCCCGCGCCGTTGAAGGCTTGCATCATCACCATGAAGTAGGCGTATCCAAGATTGCCGTAGCTCACGATGCGCAGGCAAGCCGCTCCCAGCGGAACCACGGCCGGGTCTTGGGTGAACAATCGGACGATGGGTTCGGAAAAGAATATGAAGATCACTCCGACCGCGCCGAGGAAAATCATGTTGTAAACCCCCGTGCGCCAGACGGCTTTCTCAGCGCGTTCCGGATGCCCCGCTCCCAGGTTCTGCCCGACGAGGGTCGCGGCTGCATTGCTCAATCCCCACGACGGCAGGATTACAAAAATCACAATGCGAATGGCAATCGTGTATCCGGCAAGCGCGGCGGCGCCGAAGATGCTCACGATGCGCACCAGGCCGATCCAACTGGTGTGTGCGATAGCAAACTGCAGAATGCCTGTCACCGAAACGCGAATCAGCCGCAGCAGTACCGTCCATTGCAGCCGAATCTGGCTCCGGAGAATTCGTAGACGCTCCGTGCCGCGCATCAGACGATAGAATTGGTAGAGCACGCCAATGCTGCGTCCCGTTAGTGTTGCCAAGGCAGCTCCGGTTACCCCCAGACGAGGAAACGGTCCCCATCCGAAAATCAGGCAGGGATCGAGGATCAGGTTGAGGATGTTGGAAACCCATAGCAGGCGCATGGCAATCGCCGCATCGCCCGCTCCGCGGAAGATCGCGTTGTTCAGAAACAGCAACAGCACGGCGAAGCTACCGCCCAGGCAAATTCTGGTGTAGCCGCTGCCGGTGGCGACGATCTCCGGCGATGCGCCCATCAATCGCAGCAGGTTTGGCGCCCATATCCCGCAGGGGATGCTGATGGCCAGAGAAATAATCAGGCCAAGAGCAATCGCCTGCACTCCAGCGACGGCGGCGCCTTCAGGATCTTTTTCTCCGATGCGGCGGGCGACCATGGCGGTCGTGGACAAGCTCAATCCCATGGCCACGGAGAAGACCAGGGTCAACATCGATTCCGTCAGACCAACCGTGGCCACGGCGTTGGCGCCGAGCCGGCTCACCCAGAAGACGTCGACCACCGCGAACAGCGATTCCAGCACCATCTCCAACACCATGGGCACAGCCAGCAGCAGGATGGCGCGATTCAAACTACCGGTGGTGTAATCCTGGTGCGAGCCGCGAACGGCTTCCACCAGCGACGCCCAGAGTGTGTGCTTTTGTTCGGAAATGGTGACTGACATAAACACCTGCGAGCTTTCCCGCGATAGCGCAAAAAATATGCGGCGAAGCTGATTAAATTAATAGAGACAGAACGAACGTCCGGATTGCGGACTCAGAGGGATGGCGAACTAACGAGGGTTAAACATGTTCTTTTCCTTGGCGCGAATCGTCGGGGCAAAGTGCCAGGGCCCGCAAGCGAATCTCAGGAATTGTATCGCGAAGTGATGGCGTGGGACAAACGCGAGCGCGTCCCGGGAGTGGTGCAGCCTGAATCGTCTCACCTTACCATCGCAATGGAAGAGGCATGGAAACCTGCTTCGCTGAAAGCCATGCCGCCGGCCCACTATCCTGCCGCGTAGGTTCAAACAGCCCACTACCCGCGTCTCGGACAGCAGGTGGTGGCTCATTTTGATTGTCATCCTGAGCAAGCGATCTTGGCGCCGCGAAGGATCCAGGCGGGCGGACAGCAAGTTAGCTTGAATTTCTCCTTAGTTCCCTAGCCACAACGTTTCCCAGGCCAAAATAGAAGGTGACAACTAAGTCAATCGTCGCAAAACAGAGCGGCACCACAATCCACTCATAGCCAGGATAGAACTTGCCCTTACCGCTCCAATACAAAAACAGGGGAGCAAAAGTTACCGAAACTCCCATCAAACCAGACACTACAAAGTAAATTGGGGAGCGGGCCATCTTTACCCATTTAGGACCGATCTCGACAGTCACTTTCATTCAAGCCTCCCTTTCCGAGCGCTGCAGCAACCCTATGCCTGCTCCCGACGAGAACGTTCACTTCTTCGGCAACTCCGTTACCCGCGCGGTCGTGGCCAAGTTCTTTACCAACCCGCCTACGACGAATTCTCCCACCGGCGTGATCAGAACGCCGCGGCTGTCGGCGCGGGGATCGTTGGTGTTCGTGGCAATCGTCTCCCACTTGTGACCATGCAGATCGAAGTCAAAGGTGACTTCGGAAACTTCAGCGGGGTTGCCGTCGTAGGCGATGCCCTTGTAATCATGTGGCGTGGCAGTGCCGCCGAAAAAGAAGACCCGGTGTTGGTGTTCGGAGCCGCCGCCGGCGATTGCGAAGCGCGCGACCCCGGGATGTGCCGGCAGCTTGCTCCATTCAATCTTGTATGGATCCTTATGATCTATCTTGCCCAACCAGCACTCGTCAGAAGCTACGTAACGCGGACCCCCTGCCGGACCCGGTTTGGCCCCGTCGACGATCACAACGTTGCCATCGGCCACCCCGCCGGACAGCCCAAAGACGGGCGTGCCGGGGAACGGCGTAGCTTGAGTCCAGGAATCTTTTTCGATGTCATAGACTTGCACATTATTGACCGGACCGCTCGACGAGCGCCCGCCAATCAGATAGACGAAGCGATCATGGGCCACACCGACCGCCGCGTCATCTACGGGGACCGGCACGTCTTTCGCGCGCGACCAGCGATGCGCGGCCGGTTCATAAACATTGACGTCAGGAACGATGAGTTCGAGGCCCTGTCCATCCACCACGTAGCCGCCCATAAGGACCACCAAACCCTTGGCTCCGGCAGCAGCCGCGCCCAGACGACCGGCTGCACCGGGCACGGTGCGGCCTTCGCGCCACTTCGCGTGAGCGAGATCCAGAACGTAAACCTTATTGGTAACGTCGTCCCAGGTTTTCTTGGGACCGACTCCCATCATGGAAAAAATCTCGACGCCACTCTTGAGACTTGCAACTGCGTTGCCCGAGACCTCGGCAGGCATGGGGGGGATTTTCTTTTCGTCTGCGCCGATCACGGTCGCGGCACAAAATATCAGCGCAATAAAACCGGGAAATTTCCTCATTGCAGAAATATTACCCCACGTCCGGGAGAAGCTGGGCACCCAGATCATTCAATCGGTCTTATTTGATGAGGCCCTGACGCGCGGCGTGGATGAAGTCGGTATAGGCGGGCTCCCCGCCGGCAGCGCGGATGTGACTGGCAATCTGCCCACGATGGTAGGCCGAATGCAAAAGCACGTGAGTCAAAACATCTTCCACCGTACTGGTCCACTGCTCACCCTTGCTGTTCTTGTAGGCGACCTTTTCCGAGAGCGCCGCCAGAGAAAGCTGGCCGAGATATTCGCGCCATAGTTGAGCAAGCTCTGAAATCTGTGCTTCACATTGATGGAGAGTGAACTCCAGCCATACCGGCTGGCTTTGTGGTTGCTTCTTGATTCTCTCCAGCCACAGCCGCTCAGCGGAGAGAATGTGCGCCAACAGCTGCAGCGGCCGCGCAGCCAAGCTTGTATTCGCACTTAACACAGCGAGTACTTCGCGGTTAGCCCAAGCATCATAGGCAAATTGGCGACGCAAATGTTCGAGCAGTTCCATATTCATCTGCCCCGCTCCCACTGTAGTGGGCCCCGGCTGCGATCTGCAACCCGGGGAGATGGCCAGGCTCGACCATCAAACGGGTTGGGGCGAAACTAACCCTGTGTCGCGGGGTTTAATTATCCAAATGACCCCCGACGAACGAGAGCAGATGGCGATCCTATGCCAGCGGATCGCAGTAGAACAGGATCGCGACAAGTTCACCGATCTGGTCGACCAACTAAACGAACTGCTGGAACACAAGGAACGACGACTCAACAATCCTTCCCAATCGCATCCTTCCGCCGCAGTCCGGTTGCCGGATCCGGCATCTGGCGACAAGCATTAACGCTCCTTTCACATTTCTTCGATAGACTGCTGCCGGCTCTGGAATGAGATACTTGAACCTGTGGCAGTCAAGTCTTACTGCCTCTGTGAATATGCCTCGTAAAACTGCAGCATCGCGGACTGCAACCGAAGAGATCCCCGCAATCGACGCGCCTATCCAAATCCAGGAGGGCGATAAGAAATCCGCCAAAAAAGGATTCGAGCCGCTCGACGATTTATCGCGCACCGCGCTCAAGGCCTTCCTCATCGCTCGTGACGCCGCGTTCAATATGCGCGACCTGCTTACTCATTCGTCGCGCATGGCTTTCCTGGCCATCAAGGAGTGCGAGCAGGAACTCGACATCATCGAGCGCTACATTGATGAGCGCATGCCTGCGGCCATCACTCGGGTGAATGAGGCACGTGCGCGCCAGCTCTTGACCAGCCTGAAGTGCACTACTGATCTGGAGCGCATCGGCGATTTAATGATGAGCGTCGCCATGCGCGTGCAATCGCGGACCTCGAAGATGGCGGCTTCCGATGTGAAGCAACTTGTGGAAATGTCAGCCATCCTCCGCGAAATGCTTGACATCGTATATCGCGGATTTGTCAACCTTGACCTGGAGTGCGCCCGCAGGGTCCTGCAAATGGATAAAGACATCGATCGCGTCTGCCATGGCATGTTCCAAAAACATCTCACGGAACACGCGACACAGAATAATCCTTCGAGCTTTGACGTACTCCTGATGGCGCAAGCTTTGGAGCGTGCGGGGGACCACACCACCAATCTCGCAGAAGATCTGTACAGCCTGATCGAAGGCCGCAGCCTGCGGCATCCACCGAAGAAGCGGGCAGCCACGTAGGGCAGTTCTCAGTTCTCAGTTCTCAGTTCTCAGTTCTCAGAAAACGAAAAAGCCAAGTGTGCGCCATGGTCAACAGCCTCAGCGGAAGAATTCGGTTTTGGCGGCGGGGTTTGGATTTTACTGAGAACTGACAACCGAGAACTGCCTTTCGAAATTCATCATTCCTTAACACGCGCGAAACACTCCCGCAACATTCTCAAAATAAGATTCCATTCAGAACCTGTGGCAAGCAGCATCCCGGCTCCCAAGTCAGCGATAACAGTCAGCGATAACGATCAGCGATAAGATGCACTCTCCCACTGAAACATACGAACCGCCCCGCGATGGGGCCACCGCGATCGTGTCCCGCTCTCTCGTATTCGTTGTAGAAGACGACGAAGACATCGCGCGGTTGATCTCCCATAACCTGCGGGCTGCGGGCTTTGACGTGCAAAGCTTTGCCAACGGCGGCTCCGTGGTTTCCGAAGCGATGCGAGAGATGCCTTCACTTTTTCTTCTGGACATAATGCTTCCTGGGGCCGACGGCTTTGACCTGTGCCGTCAAATTCGGCAGACTGCCACTTTATCGTCGACCCCCATTATTTTCCTGACTGCCAAGACGGCAGAGGCTGATCGCGTGAAGGGACTCGAATTAGGCGGGGACGATTACGTAACCAAGCCCTTCAGCCCACGGGAGTTGGTGGCCCGGGTCCGCAGCGTACTTCGCGGAGTGCGCCAGCCGCCCGTGGCGCCTGAAGTGCTCCGCCTGGGTGATCTTGAAATCGATGCCTCTTCGATGACGGTCCAGGTGCAGGGACAAGCGGTGCTTACCACCGTGCGGGAATTTCGGTTGCTTGAGTATTTGGCTACGCACCATGGGCGCGTGTTTACGCGCGACCAGTTACTTGATGCGGTGTGGAAAGAAACTCCCTTTGTTACGCCGCGGTCAATCGATGTTTATGTGCGGCGGCTGCGCGAGAAAATCGAGGCCGATCCTCGTCACCCGCGGTATCTGAAGACGCTGCGCGGAATCGGCTACCGTTTTGAAGTGCCGAAGTGAGTGGCCAGTGATCAGTGGCTAGTGACCAGTCGAGTTCGTGCTAATTCCTGTCACTGGCTCAAATGCCGGGCATAAATGAACCCCGACCATTTGATCAGGTTAGATACCTGGCCACTGACCTCTGAGCACTGGCCACTTTTCTACCGGTTGATGTCGTCTTTCGACTGTAAGCGCTTTACGTAGCCCTCTAGCCTGGTTTTGTTAGCTTCATCCGGCACGCCTGGGAGGGCGGCTTGAATCTCCTTCACTGCCTTGTCAAAGTCGCCCTGGCCGCTATAAACGCGGGCCAAACCGACGTGCGACGTCCAATAGCCCGGAAATTTTTTGGCGTTCGTACGAAATATCGCAAACGCCTCTTCCTGCTTCTTTTCCCCTTGCAGCTGTCTTCCATAGAAGTAGAGCTGCAGCGCGCTGCCTTTATCCAACGCCTTGCTGCGGATCGCTATAGCATCGTCCTTGTGGCCCATCGCCTCCAAAATCTTCGACTTGTTGAGCAGATTGTCGAAGCGTTCTTCCGCCTGGATGGACTTATCTTCGTCTTGCAGCGCCTCATCGAGATTGATTTTGTTGGCGAGGAAGTAGCCCGCGGCATCGTCCCATCCCTCCCAATAGTATTGATTGAGCCCGTAAATCTGCCGGTGAATGCTGGCGGTAACGATGTCGTTTACTTTGACCGCAACTTTGAAGGGTACCGCGACCTTATCCCAGCGCAGCGTCACCACCGCCGAATCCGCTTTGAGATCATCGAAGTCGTAGGCCAGCGCGTCGTGAACATCGGCCGCCTGCGGCTTCACTGTAACCCGCAGCGCATCTTCATCCTGCTTGTAACTGAAGCTTCCCCAAGCCTTGGCGCTCTTCGAGAAAATCACCGTCCATTGATCCGCACCAGGAATCATGTGAAGACCATAGGTTCCCTTATCGAGCGACTGCCCTTCGATTGTCACCGGATCGCTGAACGTGATGGTAGTGTTTTCGTTTGCCCCTGCGCGCCAGACCTGCCCATACGGAACAACCTTACCCCAGATTTCGCGGCCATTGGCGAGCGGCCGGTGATAGTTGATCGTGATATCGGTGATGCCGATACGTTGTGTGAGCACCGCATGTTGACTCTGCCGTGGCAGATCGAGCATCAGGGTTTCGCCGGTCGCGGTTTGGGCGTAACAAAAACCTGCCATCGACAATACGCCGAATATCAAAACAAGCAGACGAGTTCTGTGCATGGGAAAACTCCTCTTCTCTCAATGTCTCTGTGGAATCGAACAGCAGACCGTCGCAGCCCTGGGATAGACAGTTTTGAAGGAGAACTGCGCCTGATCACTGTGTTGTTGGGCTTAGACGGGTGACGGATGCCAAGGTAAGCAACCGAGGTAGCAGCTTAGTCGGAAGTGTGTCATGTGGGGACAGCCGCCCCCGGCTGTCCGGTCGAGCGCAGCTCGACCCTCTCTCTCTGCTTGACAATCTTTGGCCCCAGGAGCAGAATTCCTAAAGGCGAATAAAAAGCGAATACGCTTCGGAGGCTTGCCAGCACCGGCGTTCCCTGAAAATTTTCCGAGGAATTTATGTCTTCCGCAGTGGTTTCCACTTCGGCGGCTCAAGGCCGCCATTTTGTCTTTGATGGTGAAGATGTTGCTGAAGTTTGTCTTCAGCCTTCCGGGGCTGAGCTTTTCGGCAATGGACGACCGCCGCAGCGAGTGCTCCTCCCAAGTTCTTCTGGAGCTTTTTCTACAACAGAAGATGCGAGGCTCACGAGTGTTGCACCGGCTTCACGGCTGGCGGTGCGTCCCGCGCCAGAAATGGTATCCAGCGGCATTGCGGCGATGGATGCGCTTACTGGAGGTCTGCCGCGAGGTTGCCTGACGGAAATTTGCGGCCCGGCATCTTCCGGCCGCACCACCTTGCTGCTCTCTGCAGTGGCCGCCGCCACCCGCCGCAGAGAATTCTGCGCGGTCGTAGACGCCAGCGATTCTCTTGATCCCCAGTCCGCCGCCGCTGCCGGAATCGAATTGGGGCGATTCCTGTGGGTGCGTTGCGGAGAACATTCCGATCATGCCGGGCATCGCCATCCAGAACATGGCCGGGTCGAACGTAGCTATGTTGAAAATGGTCATGCCGAACAAAGTTTGGAACAGCTTCTGCGCGTTGCGGACCTGCTGCTCGAAAGCGGGGGCTTCGGATTGATCGCTCTCGATCTGGGCGATCTGCCGCCGCAAACGGCGCGCCGTATTCCGCTGACCACGTGGTTCCGTTTTCGCCGCGCCGTGGAGCATACGCCTACCGTTCTGTTAGCCATCGAACGGCAATCCATTGCGGGAAGCTGCTCTTCCTTATTGCTAAAGCTGGGGTCAATAAAGATGGGATTGGCTGGGAATCGAGCATGCAACATGCCCACCCACGCGCAATTGCTGACGGAAATGGAAATCACCGCGGAAATAGCGCGATCCCGAATGGATCGCAAACCGGTTCGTTCCGCTGAGGCTACCTTCTCCAGCAAAACCGCCTGGGCGGGATAGTTGTCGTACTGGGTACTCTATCGTGTCCTGCAAGTTCGTTGAATTTGTTTTGAAAGGGCGCAGCTTTAGCTGCGCCGAAAGATGTCATAGATTCAGCGGCTTTAGCCGCTGAGGCTGAGACGGAGTTGTAGCACGAAACGGGACACCACACTTAGGTACTACCATGCCTTTTGCCTGCATCTTCGTGCCGAATTTTCCTGTTGCTGCGATATTCCGCGCCGAACCGGAGTTGCGCGCGCAAGCTGTGGCAATTTTCGAAGGCAAGCCCCCGCTGGAAAAAGTTTTTGCCGTGAATGAGAACGCCAGCCGAGTAGGCATTTCGCCAGGAATGACAAAGGCCCAAGCGGAGCTTTGTTCTGAGTTGACGCTGCGTCCGCGTTCTCCACTGCAGGAATCGGCGACACATGCTGCATTGCTGGACTGCGCGCAGTCTTTCTCACCCTGCGTGGAAGAAGCCGCGTCAGATACCGCGATTCTTGATTTGGCCGGCATGGAATCTCTTTTCGGCACGCTGCCCGAAATTGCGCGTAATCTTTTTCACTGCGCTGCGGACCTGGGGCTTGACGGGAACGTTGCTGTGGCATCGAATCCCGATGCGGCCGTTCTTGCAGCTCGCGGATTTTCGGGCGTGACCCTGGTTCCCTACGGTAAGGAAACGGAATGCTTAGGGCCTCTGCCGGTAGAAGTGCTATTTGCCGATCAAGCAGGCAGCGCATCAAAAGGCGGGAGCCAAAAAAAAGATAAAGAAAAAACCAGCGGACTCCAAAAAGAGAACGAATTTCTCGAAACTCTCGATCGCTGGGGCGTGCGTAATTTGCATGCACTGGCCGCATTACCGGAAATTGCGTTGAGTGAGCGGCTGGGGCAGGAGGGATTGCGCCTGCGGCAACTGGCGCGGGGAGCGGCTTCTCGGGCGTTGGTTCCTATCGAAGCGCCAGCCGTGTTTGAAGAAGCCATCGAGTTGGAATTTCCCATTGTGCTGCTGGAGCCGCTGGCTTTTCTGCTGAATCGCCTGCTGGATCAGATTTGTGCGCGTTTGTCTGCCCGTGCGCTGCACACGCAGGAATTGCGGCTTACGCTGGAACTGCAAAATTTAGCGGGAATCAATCCCGAACTCGAAACTTTCGGCATTCCAAGTGAGAGCGATGAAGCAGTAGACTCTCAATCGCCGGCTCAGCATTTTGTTTCCGGGCGACAAAGCAAATTCTGCCGAAAGCTTCGCCTTCCTCTTCCCATGCTCGACCCCAAACTTTTTCTCAAGCTATTGCAACTGGACTTGAATGCGCATCCACCGGGTGCGCCCATCATAAAGATTCATCTCATCGCGGAGCCAGCGCGGCCGCGATCCGCACAAGGCGGCTTATTTCTGCCTCCGTCGCCGGAACCGGAAAAGCTGGAGCTCACGCTGGCGCGCATTGCGGGATTGGTCGGAGAATCCCGCGTGGGCTCGCTGGAGTTGCTGGATACGCACTCAGCTGAAAGTTTTCGTATGCGACACTTCGTGGCTGGTTCGGGACAGGCTGGTTCGAGACAGCGAGATGAACAGAAATTTCCCGAGCCGGCAGAAGAAGAAAAATCCCCGGTCGCCGCACTTCGTATGTTTCGTCCGCCGCTGCGAGCATCGGTGACTTTGGAGAACGGTGAACCGCTGCGTGTGAATTGCTCGAAGAAAAAAGAAGTACAGGGCAATGTTCTCTGGAAAGCCGGGCCCTGGCGCAGTTCCGGCGATTGGTGGGAACGGAAAGCCTGGGCGCGCGATGAATGGGACATCGCCTTGCAAAATAGAGACGAGGTCGCTCTCTACCGCCTGGTGCACGATCTGCTCGGCGGAGGCTGGTTCGTAGAAGGCACCTATGACTGATGTCAAAAACTTTCTCACCACAGAGGCACAGAGAAAATCAAATGAAAATAAAAGCTATTAAAAAGATTTTCTCTGTGCCTCTGTGGTGAATAGATTTTTTACCGAGAACCGATGTACATCGAGCTTCACGCCCGCTCTGCTTTCAGCTTCCTCGAAGGATCTTCCTTGCCCGAGGACTTGGCGGGAATCTGTGCCCAACTCAATATGCCAGCCATGGCATTGCTCGACATCGACGGTATCTACGGCGCGCCACGCTTTCACATGGCAATGAAAAAGGTTGGGATCAAAGCCCACATTGGCGCTGAAGTCACGTGCGAATATTTCAATCCTGTCATTCTGAGCGCAGGTGGCGCTGCGCGAAGCGCAGGGCCATCGAAGTCGAAGAATCCCTACGCCCGACAAACCGTGCAGAGAGTAGAGATTCCTCGCTTCGCTCGGAATGACAAACTATACGTCGGCAATTCATTCCGGATTCCTCTCCTCGTCTCCTCCCGCACCGGTTATCAAAACCTCTGCCGCATGATCACCAAAATGAAATTGCGCGGGAAAAAAGGCGAAGGCGCGATTCGTGAAGAAGAACTGGAAGAGCATGCCGGGGGCCTCATTTGCCTGACCGGTGGCGTGGACGGGCCGCTGGCCGCCGCTTTACAGCACGGCGGCATCGAAGAAGCCCGCAAGCAAGTCGAGCGCCTGATTGGCCTGTTTGACCACGGCAATGTGTATATCGAGTTGCAGCGCCATTTCCATCGGGAAGAAGAAACTCGCAATCGCGTTGCCATCGCAATTGCCCGCTCGCTCAATCTCCCGCTGCTCGCAACCAATGGCGTCTGCTATGCCGCCGCAAAAGATCGCGAACTCTGCGATGCGTTCACCGCCATCCGTAATCACCACACACTATCTACCGCCGGACGCTTGCTGGCGCGCAACTCCGAGCGTCACGTGAAATCACCGCAGGAGATGCAACAGCTCTTCACCGACCTTCCAGAGGCCATTTCCAACACACTCGAACTTTCTTCGCGACTCGAATTCACGCTCAGCGACCTCGGCTACCAGTTTCCGCTCTATCCCGTTCCTGCAGGCGAGACCATGAACTCGTTCCTGCGCGATCGCGCGTGGGAAGGCTTTCGCCAGCGCTATGGCCGTGCCGCCGCCGACATGCAAAGCCGCGCCCGCCGTCAAATTGAAAAAGAATTGGCGCTCATCGAAAAATTAAAACTCGCCGGCTACTTTCTGATCGTGTCGGATCTGGTCCGCTTCTGCCGCGAGCAAAACATTCTGGTGCAGGGCCGAGGATCGGCTGCCAACAGCGCCGTCTGCTATTCGCTTGGCATCACGGCAGTCGATGCTGTTGGTATGGAGCTTCTCTTCGAGCGCTTCCTCTCCGAGGAGCGCGGCGAATGGCCAGACATCGATCTCGACTTGCCCAGCGGCGACGAGCGCGAAAGAGTCATTCAATATGTCTACCGCCGCTATGGCGAGCGCGGCGCAGCCATGACGGCCAATGTCATCACTTATCGCAACCGCATGGCGGCGCGCGAAATGGGCAAGGCGTTAGGTTTTGATCCAGAGACGCTTGCCAAAATTTCTGTCGCTGTCGCGACTTGGGAATTTCGCGACGAAAATGACGCGCTCGACCGCCGCTTCCGCGATGCCGGACTCGACCTCAAGCATCCGCGCCTGCGCAAATATTACGAGCTGTGTCTTGCCGTGCAGGATATGCCGCGCCATCTCGGCCAACACTCCGGTGGTATGGTCATTTGCCAGGGACAACTCGATTCGGTCGTGCCGCTCGAACCCGCATCCATGCCCGGGCGCGTGGTGGTGCAGTGGGATAAAGAGGACTGCGCCGACATGGGCATCATCAAAGTGGACCTGCTCGGTTTGGGCATGATGGCAGTGCTTAAGGATTCCATCGAACTTATTCGCCATCACTATCGCGAAGAAGTCGAACTGGCGCATCTTCCGCAAGACGATCCCACGGTTTATTCCACGCTGCAGCAGGCCGACACCGTGGGCATGTTCCAGGTGGAAAGCCGCGCGCAGATGGCGTGCCTGCCGCGTCTTCGTCCCAAGCGTTTCTACGACGTCGTAGTGCAGGTCGCAATTATCCGGCCAGGTCCCATCGTCGGTCAGATGGTAAATCCCTTTCTCCAGCGCCGCCAGGGGCGCGAAGAGGTTACGTATCCGCATCCTTCGCTCGAGCCTGTGCTTAAACGAACACTGGGTGTGCCACTTTTTCAGGAGCAGCTTCTTCGAATCGCCATGATCGCAGCCAACTTCACCGGCGGCGAAGCTGAAGACCTGCGCCGCGCCATGGGCTTCAAGCGATCGCAAGCGCGTATGCGGGAGATCGAAACCAAACTGCGTGCGGGCATGACGAACAATGGAATCTCGCCGAAGGCGCAGGAAGAAATTATTCTCTCCATTACATCGTTCGCGCTTTACGGATTTCCCGAATCCCATGCCGCCAGCTTCGCGCTCATCGCCTATGCCAGCGCATATTTGAAATGCCATTACCTGGCCGCATTCACCGCGGCATTGCTCAATAACCAACCCATGGGGTTTTATTCTCCGGCAACGATCGTTACGGATGCAAAACGCCATGGATTAAAAACGCTGCCCGTGGATGTAACGTGCTCGGAGTGGATGTGCACTTTAGAAACAGTGGCTAGTGGTCAGTGGTCAATGATCAGTAAAACCAATGGACGTCCCGCCCACTCGACAGCCGTCGAGACCCCGGCGTTACGGCTCGGCCTGCGCTATGTCCGCGGATTACGCGAGGAAGCCGCTCAGGCGCTGGTGCGCGAGCGCGCTCGTGCCGCATTTACTTCCATTCACAATCTCACGCGCCGTGTTCCTGAACTGCGCAAAGATGAACTCACCACGCTGGCGGAAATCGGAGCGCTGAATGCAGTCGCCAGTGGTCAGTGGCCAGTGGCGAGTAAAACCCTTGTCATTCCGACCCCCGAGCGAATGCGAGGGGCGGAGGAATCTCGGTCCTCGGTGCCAGGTACTCGGTACTCGGTACTTGGTACTCGCCCGCAACTCCACCGCCGCGATGCTCTCTGGCAGGTAGAACGCGCGGTCCGCACTTCCGGACCGCTGCTGGAGAATTTTTCCGAGCCCGATTCGCCTTCTCCACTTCAACCCATGAACCACGAAGAGCGCCTGGTTGCTGATTTTCACGGCACCGGCCTCACTGTGGGACCACATCCCATGGCTTACCGCCGTGAATGGCTCAATGCCATGGGCATTCGCCGCGCCATCGAGCTCCGGGACATTCCCAGCGGCAAGCGTCTTCGCATCGGAGGTTGCGTGATCACGCGCCAGCGTCCCGGAACCGCGAAAGGTTTTGTGTTTGTCAGTCTGGAAGACGAAACCGGAGTGGCCAATGCGATCATCGCTCCCGACCTATTCCACAGCAATCGTCTGCTGCTGGCCTCAGAACGTTTTCTGGCGATCGAAGGGATCTTGCAAAATCAGGACAATGTAATTTCAGTGAAAGCGGAACGCGTGCTGGCCTTGTTCGTCACCAAAGCAGAAACATCCTCACACGATTTCCACTGACGAGAACCGTCATCACTGCGGCTGAGAGCCTTCTTCGCGGCGAGCATCGGGCGGGGCAAGAGGCAACCTCGACGCGCCGCGCATAATCTCGCGCTCCTGGGGGGAGAACATGCTTCTGAAGCGAGGCGAGTCGATGATCTGCTCCCGCTGCCGAGGAGGCATCGAGCTCAAGTCTCGCACAGCCGTGGTTACCATGCGCCGCCGCTCTGGAGGAAGTTGTTGCAGTGCGCCATGAACCTGACGCGCCTGCTGCTTCTGTTCCGGTGTCAGATGCTCCCAGGTTTCCATCCGGTTCAGCATGCGCTGTTGCTGCTGCGGAGGGAGGCTCGAAAAATGCTGCAGCCGCTGCCGCAGCATCTGTTGACGCTCCGGGGGCAAGCGCCGGAATGCCGGATCGCTCTGCAACGCTCGCTCTTGCTCTCGTGGAGGCACGTTCTTATATCGACGCAGCCAATCGCCGGCATGCCCTTGCGCCGGATGCGGTTGCGGATGATTCTGATACTGCGGGGCCGCGGATCGGAAGCTATTACGCTGCGCAAAGCATGGGGCCACACCCAGGGATAGAGAAGCCACAACGGTCGCCGCACACAACACGGCCGTCGCGGCCCACCCCATCATGAAATTTCCCAGCTCCATTCTCCCCGCCCCAACTCATGTTCTTCCACAAACTCAGCCATTACGGATTCGCCGTGACATCGTGCTGTACTTCCAGGTCATCCAGCAAATCGAAGTCGGAATACAGGTCGTGATTCTTATCCAGCGCCTGCAGATCGCTCACTGCCGTGCCTGGTTCTGCCGAAGACCAAGCATCGTTGATCGCGATCACATCATCTGCCGGCCTGTGCATTCGGCCGCCCTTACCGAAGAACAGCCCAACCCCAATTGCCATCAGCACCGTAAGTGCCGCTGCCAGCACCGGACGCCGAAACCAGGCGAGCCAACCCGTCTGCGGCTTTGCCATCTCTTCCCGCAGACGCGCCTGCAACCGGACATCGAAATAAGGCGAAGGATCCGGAGCCTGCCACTCATCCAGCAACGCCATGGTCTGGCGGAACTCTTCCAGCTTTCCCGAGCATGCAACGCAGCCCGCCAGATGTCCATTGATCTCCGGCGACATTCCGATCAGTCCGGACGCCAGGTCCGGCATCATTTCTCGAATTTCCTCGCACTTCATAACCGTCTTCCCTTCAAATTTCTCTTCGCCCTTGTTGCTTCACGCAAAAACAACGCGTTCCAATCAATGCGCTTCTAGATAAATTCTTTTAACTGTTCCCGCAAACTCTCATATGCCCTGAACAACAACGACTTTGTCGCCGATTCGCTCAGCTTCAAAACATCGGCAATCTGTTTGTAATCCATTTGCTGATATTTATGCATGATCACCGCCAGCCTCTGGCGCTCGGGCAGGGCCTCCACCTTGCTGCGGATCGCCGCCAACCGCTCCCGCCGCACCAGATTTTCCTCTACGGTCATCGTAGAGTCGGCCACGTCCATGGTCGTGCCCGTTTCTTCATTCGGCTCATCCAAGCTGACAGTGACTTCCGGCCGCTCTTTGCGAGTATCGCGCGCGTGGTTCACCGCCAGATTGGTCGCAATACGATACAACCAGGTTGTGAACTTGGCGCTGGCTTCGTAGGTCTGGCGCGAACGGTAGACACGCAGAAAAACTTCCTGCGCCAGATCCTCCGCCGCCGCCGTATTGCGCGCCATGCGATACATGAAACTGACCAGCGGGCGGCGATACTTCTGCACCAAAAAGTCGAAAGCCGACTCGTCCCCCGCTTTCACCCGTAGCATTACTTCGGCGTCACTGTAAATTTCAGAGCCAGCCATCGCCGGCTGCAAACTGCCGGCTGGGCGAGGTCCGAGCGACGCCATCAGAACGCTTCCGTCCATGGCGGCAGTGCTCACATCAGATTGAACCCCGCCGTGGGGGGAAAGTTGCTCTCCGTCCTCTACCCCAGAACCCTCGGAACTCCCCGCTGATGAGGGAGATACGGTGGACCGAAGGGGCCTGGATTCGTTCGGCATGGAGGGTTACTTTAGGCATAGCCTCTGGCGACCCAAACCCGCCCCCGGCCCTGCCGCCGATAGGCTATCACGCCAGGTTTCTCTATCCAAATGAATGTACTCGTCCAGTGGATTGTTGACACTTTCATTCCTTTCTTTGAGGTGAAGCCGGCTGCAGGAACTGCAGCGGGGTGAGATAGCCAAGAGCTTGATGGGGACGCACGGTGTTGTAGATCTTCTCC